>Ga0209498_1000095_pt1 | contig 49144 bp, 47 predicted proteins | sample WalLakDeSediment_FD_184131 | JGI IMG/M metagenome (GOLD analysis project Ga0209498, IMG submission 184131) | Lake sediment microbial communities from Walker lake, Nevada to study Microbial Dark Matter (Phase II) - Walker Lake 11/02/13 Deep... | ecosystem: Environmental > Aquatic > Freshwater >... | reverse complement strand
AGGGGATGCCATGCAGAGCAAGATTATGTTAAGTGATCTTGGCGTGATTTGGAGCTAGGGACATGGAGCAAGATCGGGCGCAACCAGACTTTAGATGGCCCGCATCCTGTTGCCGGCCAGTTCGCGTCAAATGTCGTAATTTCGGCGCGAAATTGACCTTAATGCACAGCATATCGGTGCCGAACTATTTGCAGTGTGTGCGGTGGTTTCCGAACGGCGCATTAGGTTTTGGTGGCTCTTACCGAAGGTCTTAGAGCTGGGGATGGTCGATGACATTCTTCTTTGGTTTGCGCTATACCAGGAGCGAAAAAACCAAAGCTGTGAAACCGCTCTCAGTTCAAAAGGCAAGTTCTTGGATTGCATCACAGTTTTAAACGCAATTTTCCCGCCATCGCCGTTGCGGTTTTCCGAGGGACTCAAGTGTGCTGCGTTGCACCATAAAAATTCGCGCAGCTGACTTAGATTTCCCCAGGGGCGAAGGCCTGGATCGTCAGGGCGTGGATGTCGGTCTCCATCAGCGTTCCGAGCGCCTCGTAAATCAGGCGATGTCGAGCGATTCTTGAAGCGCCGCCAAACGCGTGCGACACCACTGTCACCCGGAAATGCCCCCGGCCGTCACGCGCCCCGGCGTGCCCGGCGTGCAGATGGCTCTCGTCCTCGATCTCGAGGAGCTCCGGTTCCAGTGCGTCGAGCAGTCTTTCCCGTATGGTTTCAATCCGTCGTTCGTTCATCTCAAATCCTCAGTACTGGATGGTCTCTCGAGTAGAATGCCGCCTCATGGCCGAGCTCATTGAAATCCACCCACAAAATCCGCAACCACGACTGGTGCGAGAGGTGGCCGACCTCATCGAGGCCGGCGGGATTGTCGCGTACCCGACGGACTCTTCCTATGCCTTTGGCTGGGCGATGGGCAACAAGGCCGCCCAGGAACGGATACGTCGCCTGAAACACCTCGACAAGCATCATCACTTCACGCTCGTGTGCGAGGGACTTTCGGAGTTGGCGACCTATGCCAGGGTGGACAATCAGGCTTATCGCCTGCTGAAGGCTCTGACGCCGGGACCCTACACATTTATCCTGCCAGCTACACGCCTGGTGCCGAACCGCCTGCAGCACCCCAAGCGCAAGAGCATCGGCATCAGGGTTCCCGACCACGCGATTGCACTGGCGCTACTGGCGGCTCTGCCGGAGCCGCTGATGAGCACCACCCTGCAACTTCCCGGACAGGAACACCCAATGAATGATCCATGGGAAATCAGTGAGTACCTTGAGCATGAACTCGCCGCCATTGTTGACGGGGGGCCATGCGCGCTGGAGTCCACCTCAGTGATCGATTTAACGGGCCCGGTGCCGGTCGTGGCGCGGGCGGGGCGGGGTGACGTAAGCCACCTCCAGACGGCTTAACTCAGTTCGCCTCCTGTTCTCTATAATAGCCCGATGCCTCAACTCTCTTTGCTTCAGATGCTGGCCGTCGCGGCAATCCCGGTCCTGTTTGCAATCACGCTCCATGAAGTTGCCCACGGCTGGGTCGCCCGGCAGTTCGGTGATCGCACGGCGGAGATGCTGGGCCGGCTCACCGTCAACCCGCTCAAGCACATCGACCCGATCGGGACGGTGGTCGTGCCTGCGATCGCGCTAATGACGACGGGCTTCCTGTTCGGCTGGGCGAAGCCAGTGCCGGTGGCAACCCGCAACCTCCGTAATCCGCGTCGGGACATGATGCTCGTCGCGGCCGCGGGTCCGAGCGCGAACATACTCATGGCGATCTTCTGGGCCTTCTTCACCAAGTTGGTGGTGATGAGCGGCCTGGAGGGCATGACCCTGGTCTTTTTCGTGACCATGGGCCAGATCGGTGTTTTCATCAACGTCATCCTCGCGGTCTTCAACATGTTGCCGATTCCGCCGCTCGATGGCGGGCGCGTGCTGAGCGGATTGCTTCCGCCGCGCGTCTCGACCCGCCTTGACGCGCTGGAGCCTTATGGGCTCATCATCGTATTGGCGTTCATCTTCTTTGCCTGGGGGTATCTGCGGCCGGTGATCAACTCGGTAACCGGGTTCATCATGTCGATTGCGGGCTTGTGATTACTGTCTGTCTGCACGGAGCGAGCATTGAGCAGCACTACCGGCCCTAACCGGCGCGTTTTATCCGGCATGCGTCCAACCGGGGCATTGCATCTTGGCCATCTGCACGGGGCACTCAACAATTGGCTGCGGCTGCAGTACGAGTACGATTGCTTCTTCTTCGTCGCCGACTGGCACGCGCTGACGACGCACTACGAGGACCCGTCGGGCATCGCTCCGGGCGTTCGGGAGATGCTGATCGAGTGGCTCGCGGTAGGGATCAATCCGGCGGCCGCCACGGTATTCGTGCAGTCGGATGTCCCGGAGCACGCTGAACTGCACCTGTTGCTATCGATGATCACGCCGCTCGGTTGGCTGGAGCGCGTGCCAACGTACAAGGACCAGCAGGAAAAGCTCAAGGAGCGCGACCTCGGCACCTACGGATTCCTCGGTTATCCATTGCTGCAGAGCGCGGATATTCTTATCTACAGGGCAGGCTACGTGCCGGTCGGAGAGGACCAGGTCGCGCATGTCGAGATCACCCGCGAAATCGCGCGTCGCTTTAATCACCTGTACGGTCGCGAGCCGGATTTCGAGGAGCGAGCGCAGCGCGCAGTGCGTCAGCTCGGCGGCAAGCAGAGCCGGGTGTACCTGGATTTCCGCAAGAGTTACCAGGAGCGTGGCGACGAGACGGCGCTGGAATCAGGCCGCGCGCTGGTAGAGAGCCATCCTCGCCTGACCCTTGCTGATCGCGAGAGGCTGCTGGGCTACCTTGAGGGCATTGGCCGGACGATTCTCGTCGAACCGGACGCACTGCTCACGCCGACGCCACGGGTTCCTGGGCTGGATGGGCAGAAGATGTCCAAGTCCTATGGGAATACGATCGGGCTTGCGGAGGCGCCGGAGGTCGTGGAGAAGAAGCTCCGCACCATGCAGACCGATCCCGCACGGGTGCGCCGCACGGATCCAGGCGAGCCCGAGAAGTGTCCCGTCTGGCAGTTTCACCGCATTTACTCGAGCGAGGAAACACAATCCTGGGTGCAGCAGGGCTGTCGCAGCGCAGGAATCGGCTGTATCGAGTGCAAGCAACCGGTAATCGATGCCGTCCTCGCTGAACTCAAGCCGATTCGGGAGAAGATCGCCGAGTACAAGTCGAGTCCGGATACCGTGGACATCATTCTCGCCGAGGGGCGCGAACGCGCCCGTGATGCAGCGCGCGAGACCATGGACGAGGTGCGCGAGGCGATGGGCCTGGAGTACCGATGAGCGAAGAAACCGAAGCGCAAGCCGAAGTGGCAGAGGAGGCTGTCGCTCTCGTGGAGGCCGGCATGGGCGCGGGCCAGTCGGAGATGCCTTTTGCGATCGTCGAGGGAGAGCCGCTGACGCAGCTCCCGATGGATCTCTACATTCCGCCGCATGCCCTGGAAGTGATCCTGGATGCTTTCGAGGGGCCACTGGATCTGCTGCTCTACCTCATCAAGCGGCAGAACATCGACATCCTGAATATCCCGATCGCGAAGATCACCCACCAGTACATGCAGTACATCGAGCTTATGCATGAGCTGCAGCTCGAGCTCGCTGCCGAGTACCTGCTCATGGCTGCGATGCTCGCGGAGATCAAGTCGCGCATGCTGCTGCCGCGACCCGTTGCGCAGGAAGAGGACGGCGAGGATCCGCGCGCGGAGCTGGTCCGGCGCCTGCAGGAATACGAGCGCTACCGGCTCGCAGCACAGGAGATCGAGACCCTGCCGAGACTCGAGCGCGACGTCTTCCAGACCAGTGCCGAGATCTGCGAACGCAAGGTCGTGGAGATTCTCCCGGACGTGACCCTGCGTGAACTTTTGCTTAGCTTCCAGGAGGTGCTCGCGCGGGCCGACATGTTTGCGCACCACCATGTGCAGCGTGAGCCCCTTTCGGTGCGACAACGGATGTCCGACGTGCTGGCGCGGATACAGGACGGAAACTTCGCGGAGTTCTCTTCGCTGTTCACTCCGGAGGAGGGCCGCATGGGTGTTGTCGTGACGTTCCTGGCGGTGCTCGAACTGATCCGGGAGGCATTACTGGATATCGTGCAATCTGAGCCCTTCGCCCCTATTCATGTCAAGGCGCGCAGCGCCGAGCGTCGCCCCCCGATTGATACCCTGCAGCCAAGCGTAGGCAGCTGAACTGAAGAAGCCCATGGATCCACTCAAACTGAAAAACATTGTAGAAAGTGCGCTGCTCGCAGCCGGTCGCCCGCTGAACGCCGAGCAATTGCAGGCGCTATTCCCGGATCACGAGCGTCCCGAGCGGGCAGATCTGAAGGCCGCGGTGGAGTTGCTCGAGGCGGATTACGCGGAGCGCGGCATACGCATCATCGAGGTTGCCAGTGGGTGGCGCATCCAGGTGCGCGAGGAGATGTCCGCCTGGCTGTCGCGCCTCTGGCAGGACAGGCCCGCGCGTTATTCGCGGGCGCTGCTCGAGACATTGGCGCTGATCGCCTATCGCCAGCCGATCACGCGCGGCGAGATCGAGGACATTCGCGGCGTCAGCGTGAGCTCGAACATCATGCGCACGCTGATGGAGCGCGGCTGGGTGCGCATCGTGGGCCACCGCGATGTCCCGGGTCGGCCGGGCATGTACGCCACCACGCGCGAGTTCCTCGATTACTTCGGATTGAAGAAGCTCGAGGATCTGCCGCCCCTCGCGGAGATTCGCGACCTCGACAGCATCAATGTCGAGTTCGATCTTGAGTTGACGGATCTGCCACCCGTGCCATCACCTGAGGAGGCAGGCGAATATGAAGAAACGACCGACCTTGGCGCGTCGCAAGACGCCTCCCGCACCTGAGGCGGAGCCGGTAAGGATTCACAAGCTGCTGGCCGATGCCGGCATAGGCTCGCGACGAGAGATCGAGCGCTGGATCGTCGAGGGTCGGATCACCGTGAACGGCCGGCCGGCAGAAGTCGGCGAGCGCCTCACCGGGGCGGAGAAGCTGGCAATAGATGGCCGCCCGGTACGCATCAACGAGCCGTCCAGGCACCGCTATCTCGCCTACCACAAGCCGGCGGACGAGGTGTGCACGCGGCGTGACCCGGAGGGGCGGCGAACCGTGTTTGACTCTTTGCCGGGCCTGCGCGGCCAGCGCTGGATTGCCGTGGGTCGACTCGATGTCAGCACTACCGGCCTGCTGCTTTTTACCACCGACGGGGCGCTTGCCAATGCGCTGATGCATCCATCCGGCGAGGTGCTGCGGGAGTATGCGGTGCGCGTCCTTGGCGAGCCCGGTGAAGGTGACCTCGCGCGCCTGGTAGAAGGTGTGCAGCTTGACGATGGCATGGCGTCGTTCGAAAAAGTCGAGCCCGGTGGCGGCGAGGGCCGTAATCGCTGGTTCCGCGTAACCCTGCGGGAAGGTCGCAACCGCGAAGTCCGGCGCCTTTGGGAGGCCATCGGGTATACCGTGAGCCGGCTGTCGCGCGTCGCCTACGGTCCGGTCGCGCTGGATCGACAGCTCAGCAGGGGAAGATTCCGCGATCTGGATGCGAGCGAGGTCAGGGCGCTATACGAATGCGTTGGCCTGCCGACACCGAATATCGGGGTGGTGGACGAGCGCGCGCTGAAGCCGCGCCGCAAACGATTCTCCACACCTTCCTAGCGGCCGTTACTGCGCGTCGAAGCTCTTGCCGGTGATGCCGCGACTCTCGGGTCCCAGCAGGTAGAGATAAACGCCGAGGATCTCTTCGGGTGTCTTCAGCTTTGCGGGATCCTCGGCGGGATACGCGGCGGCGCGCAACGCGGTCCGGGTGGGCCCGGGGTTGACCGCGTTGACCCGCGCGTTCCGCTTGTTCTGCAGCTCGTCCGCGAGCACCTGGTTCAGCCCCTCGATGCCGAACTTCGATACCGCATAGGCGCCCCAGTACGCCTTGCCGCGCCTTCCGACCCCGCTCGACGTGAACACGATCGAGGCGTCCGCGGAGCGCATGAGCAGCGGCAGCAGGCAGCGGCACAGGATGAATGGCGCGGTGAGGTTCACATGCAACACCCGCTGCCAATCGCCGACGTCATGATGCTCGATTGGCGTGCGCATGCCGAGCAGGCCGGCGTTCTGCACCAGGCCGTCGAGGCGACCCCATTGTGTCTCGATTGCGCCGCTGAGCCGATCGTACTCCTCGCCGGTGGCGCGCTCGAGGTTCAGCGGAAAAATCGCCGGTGTCGCGCCGCCTGCAGCGAGGATCTCGTCGTACACGCTCTCCAGGCGGCTGACGGTCCGGCCGTGGAGGATGACCGTGGCGCCCAGGGTCGCGATCGACTTGGCCAAGGCGCGCCCGATGCCTGCGCCGGCCCCGGTCACGAGGATCACGCGGTCTTTCAGCAGCCCGGGGGCAGCCTCGTATTGGGTCATTTTCGTAACGTCCATGCTTCCTTCCGCCGGTCAGGTGCGAGGATGGCCCGCCCGGCGCGCTGCGCGCCAGGCCGTCCAGAGATTGCCGAGGTTACCGGGCGACGCCCGGGACTTGAAGGCGTCGGCGTGGAGCTTCGCTAGCTGGCGACGATGCAGCGCCGCCAGCACGAGGCCGGTGCGTTGCCGCGGACGCTCGGCTTGCGGCAACAGGGCCTCCGCTTCATCGAGCGCGAGGCGAGCTTCGCCGGCCAGCCGATCGAGGCACGCGGTGAGCGCTCCGTCCATCTCGTGCTCTGCCCCGAGCTGCTCTGTCGAGCCGGTCTCCGCGATCCAGTCGCGCGGCAGCAGGCGTCGCCCGGCGGCCAGATCCGCGGGCAGCCCGGCGATGATCTCTACAAGCCTCACGCCGGTGCCCAGGCGCTGTGCATACTTTCTTATCGCGCGCTCGTTCGCGGGATCAGTGAGCCCGAGCAGTCCTGCCAGCATCTCGTGGAGGACGCCGCTGCTGCGGTAACAGTACAGGGACAGCTCGGCGTAGTTCCGGCATGGAGATTCGTTCAGTTCGCTCTCGGCGGCGTCTACCAGCTCGAGGAGATACTCTGCCTGGATGACGCCCTCGGCGCCGGCCTTGCGCAGGGCGCGTGTCATCGGGTGTTGCTCCCGGCCGCTGCCGAAGCCCGCGATCTCCGCGCGCCACCACTGCAGCCTTGCGCGCGCTACCGCAGGCTCGGAAGGACGACGCGCCGAATCGAGCACATCGGCGCGCAGCTCCAGTAGCGCGGCCACTGCAGCACGCTGCGGCTCCGGGGTGAACAGCAGGGCATACCAGCACGGCGAGCCCGGGGGCGCGACCTTCAGGCCCGCGAGCGGCTCGCTCGTCACGGCGTATCAGCCTCGTGGCCGAGGCGTGTCGGGTCCGGCGGGAGCGCCACGTCCGCTTCTCCGGGGGCCTCCCCGCTCACCATATCCGGGCCGCCAGGCGTGCGGGCGACGCTCTCGATTTCGGGCAAGGGCTCCATCGGCTTGCGGGCCTGGACGCCGAGCTCGGTAAACCGCCGCGCACCTGGCAGCACCTGCCTCTCGAGCGAACCCACGGCGCTGTTGTATGCCTCGACACTGCCCGTGAGAGCGCGCCCGACCCGCGAGAGATGACTGGTGAAGGTCGCAAGACGGCGGTAAAGCTCGCTTGCCAGGTCGCGAATCTGCTTCGCGTTCTCTGCCAGCGCCACCTGCCGCCAGCCGTATGCAACCGCCTTGAGCAGTGCGACGAAGCTGGTAGGCGTTGCAAGGATCACGTGCTGGTTCAGCGCCTCGTCCAGCAGGCCCGGATCACGCGCCAGCGCCGCGCTCAGGAACTGGTCGCCCGGGATAAACAGGATGACGAATTCGGGGCTGCGCTCGAACTGTGACCAGTAAGCCTTGGCCGCCAGCTCGCGGACGCGCTCGCGCACCTTGCGCGCATGGCGCTGCAACGCCGCCTCGCGCGCCGCATCATCGGGCGCCTCCACCGCGGCAAGGTAGGCATCGAGCGGTGTCTTGACGTCGACGACCAGCTGCCGGCCCTCGGCGAGGTGCACGATCATGTCCGGGCGCAGCGCGCCGTCGGCCGTCGCGGTGTGTGCCTGCTCGGTGAAGTCGCAATGCTCCACCATACCGGCGAGCTCGACGAGCCGCCGCAGCGTCATCTCGCCCCATTGGCCGCGCACTTCCGGACGGCGCAAGGCCGTCACGAGGTTGCGCGTCTCGGAGCTCAACGCCTGCTGGCTGAGGCTGATCGACTCGAGCAGTCCGCGGATGCTGCCGAAGGCTTGCTGGCGCTCCTTTTCGATCTCCGCGATCTGGCGCTCGGTGCGTTGCAAGGCGTCCCGGATCGGCGCGACGAGCGCCTCGACAGCCTGCTCCCGGGCCTTCAGGTCGCCCTGGGCCTGGGTGCGGTGCACGTCGAGATTCTGGCGCGCCAGCGCGAGGAAACTCTGGCTGTTGTCGTGCAGCGAGCGGCGCGCCAGGTGGTCGAACACGCGCGCAAGCCGCTGCTCGGCGAGGGCGATTGTGCTGTCGCGTTCTTCGTCCGCCAGGGCCCGCGCCTCGAGCCTGCTCTCGGCGACCGCGAGCTGTTCCCTGAGGCGTGCCGCGCGCGGCTGCAACACGAGGAGCGTCGCGATAATCCCCACCAGCGCCCCGGCCAGCGCGAGCAGCAGGGGCGCCCAGGCGCTCCACTCGGGAGCCGTCACGCGACCCCCATGAGCGTGCCCAGCTCGTCGGCCAGCGACACGAGCGCATCGGGCGCATGCATCAGCCGGTCGGCCTGCCAGGCGGAAGGATCGTCGTCTTCGGGGATGTAGCCCCAGGCGGCGGCGATGGTATACATGCCCGCGGCGCGCCCCGCCTCGATGTCACGCACGTTGTCGCCCACGTAGACGCAACGCTCCGCCGGCACGCGCAGTTCGCTTGCGGCATGGAGCAAGGGCATGGGGTGCGGCTTGGCGAAGGGCAGGGTATCGCCGCTGATGACCGTGCCCGCCCGCTCTGCGATTCCCAATGCGACCAGCAGCGGCGCGGTCAGCCAGCCCGGCTTGTTGGTGACGATGCCCCAGGGCACCGCGGCCGCCTCGAGTGCGGTCAATGCCTCGGGCACTCCCGGGAACAGCGTCGAGTCGCGACAGAGGCCCGCCTCGTAACAGGCGAGGAATCGCCTCCGCAACTCTGCGATATGTGCCGCCTCGAGGTCGTCGCCATAGCCGAGCCGGATGAGTCGCAGCGCGCCCCAGGAAACCCAGGGCCGGATAAATTCATAGGGGAGGGTCTCGCGGCCGTCCTCGAGCAACATCTCGTTGAGTGCCGCGGCGAGGTCTGGCGCCGTGTCGGCAAGGGTGCCGTCGAGATCAAACAAGACCGCCGCCCGCGCGCTCATCAGGCCTCCGGCTTGCGGCTGTGCGCGAGGTAGTTCACGTCCACATTGCCACCGAGCGTGCAGGCGCGCGTGAACGGGTTGTAATGCATGCCCGTGAAGCCCGTCAGGTCGAGCCCGGCAGCGCGAATCCATCCCGCGAGCTCGGAGGGGCGAATCAGCTTGGCGTATTCGTGCGTGCCGCGGGGCAACAGGCGCAGCACGTACTCGGCGCCGAAGATCGCCATCACCCAGGCCTTCGGGTTGCGGTTGATGGTCGAGAAAAACACCTGCCCGCCGGGCCGGACCAGGCGGCCGCAGGCGGCCACCACCAGGGACGGGTCGGGCACGTGCTCCAGCATCTCGAGGCAGGTGACGACGTCGTAGCTGGCGGCGCGCGCCTCGGCATGTTCCTCTGCGGTGGACTTGAGGTACTCGACCTCGAGGGCAGATTCGCGCAGGTGGATCTGCGCCACCGCCAGCGGCGCGGCGGCCATGTCGATCGCCGTGACATCCGCCCCGCGCGCGGCCATCGATTCGGCGAGGATGCCCCCGCCACAGCCGATATCGAGCACGCGTTTGCCCTTCAGCCCGACGCGCTCGTCGATGAAATCGAGCCGGGCCGGATTGATGTCATGGAGTGGCTTGAAGTCCCCCTCCGTGTCCCACCAGCGGTCCGCAAGGGCCTCGAAGCGTGCGATTTCCGCCGCATCCACATTGTCGTTACGTGCCTCAGTCATGTTCATGCTCTCCGGCAATCCTGTCCCGCCATGCGCCCGCACGCGCGACGATGGCGGCATCGTCCATGCGCGAGAGGCGCCCGTCGGCAACCATCCTGCGGCCCGCGACCCACACGTCCGCGACCTGGTCGCGACTGGTCGCGTAGACCAGCTGCGCGACCGGGTTATAAACCGGCCAGGTCGCGGGCCGCTCCAGGTCGACACAGCAGAGATCCGCCCACTTGCCAACCTCGATCGAGCCGATCTCGTCCGCGAGCCCGAGTGCTCGGGCGCCGTTGATAGTGGCCATCTGCAGCGTCTGCTCCGCCGTGATCGCATCGGCCCGGCCTGCAACACCCTTGGCGAGCAGCGCCGCGGTGCGCATTTCGCCGAGCATGTCCAGGTCGTTGTTGCTGGCCGCACCGTCGGTGCCGAGACAGACGTTGACGCCGGCGGCAAGCAGTTTCGCCACGGGACAGAATCCGCTGGCAAGCTTCAGATTGGATTCAGGACAATGCACGACGCTGGCCCCTGCGGCGGCAATCCGCTCGATCTCGGCATCCTCCAGCTGGGTCATGTGCACGGCCATCAGCATGGGGGAGACCAGGCCGAGGCGATCGAGGCGGGCGAGCGGCCGGGCGCCGCAATCGACGACGCTACCGAGCACCTCGTCGGCCGTCTCATGGACGTGGGTGTGGACCGGGATCTCCAGCTCGTCCGCGAGCCGGCGGATTTTCACGAGGTACTCGTCGTCGACGGTGTACGGGGCGTGCGGTGCAAACGCGGTGCTGATGAGCGGATGACCCTTGTACTCGTCGCGCAGCGCCAGGCCCTTGCGCAGGTACTCGGCGGGATCGCTTGCCCAGACGGTAGGAAACTTGATGAGGATCATGCCGACGCAGGCGCGCATGCCGATGCGCGCGGCGGCCCGCGCGACGACCTCAGGGAAAAAATACATGTCGTTGAACGTCGTGGTGCCGCCCAGCAGCATCTCGGCCATGGCCAGCTCGGCGCCGTGCTCGACGAACTCGGCGCTCATCCAGCGCTGCTCCGCGGGCCAGATGTGGTTCTGCAGCCAATCCATCAGCGTCAGGTCGTCCGCAAGCCCGCGCAACAACGTCATCGACGCATGGGTGTGGGCGTTGACCAGGCCGGGGATCAGCAGGTGCCCGGGCCGGTCGATGATCTCGGCCGCCTCATAGCGCTCCAGCGCATCTTCGCCCGGCAGGAGATCGACGATGCGGCCCTGCCGGATCGCGACGGCATGATTGGCGAGCACGCCGCCCGCGGGCACAACCGGCGCCAACCAGCGGGTCTTGATCAGCGTGTCAACTTTCTCCATGCTCAACCACTCACTGTGGGGCGGCCCCGCGCGCCGGCGGCCTGCCGAAGCCCGTCATTCTATCGTCCCGCGAGCGGGCGAACGAGTTTGTAATCGTGACCGACCGGCCTGACAGCTCAAGGGCACCCATCGACCCCACCGGCATCCATGCCGTGACCTGGCGGGACGGGCGGCTCGACCTGCTCGACCAGCGTCGCCTGCCCGCTGACCTGCGGCGCGTCGTCTGCGAGGACGTGGACGCAGTGATCCACTGCATCCGGGACATGGTGGTCCGCGGCGCGCCCGCGATCGGCGTGGCCGCCGCCTACGGCGCGGTGCTTGCGGCGCGCGTGCGCGTGGCGTCTCAGGGCCCGAACTGGCAGGCGGGATTTGGGAGCGATCTCGCGCGCCTGAAAGAGGCGCGACCCACGGCAGTCAATCTCGCCTGGGCAGTCGAGCGGATGCTCGCTGCGGCCGCAGCGGCCGGCGACGACCCGGTCGCGGTTCTGCTGGACGCGGCGCGCCGCATCCATGCCGAGGACATCGCGATGAACCTCGAGATGGCAAAGCGCGGCGCGGCACTGATCGAAACGCCGGGCAGCGTAATCACGCATTGCAATGCCGGGGCGCTGGCCACGGGAGGGGTGGGGACCGCGCTCGGAGTGATTCGCGCGGCATGGAAGCGGGGGCTCGTCACGCGCGTCTGGGTGGACGAGACGCGGCCCTGGTTGCAGGGTGCGCGCCTGACGGCTTGGGAACTCGGCCGTGATGGCATTCCGACCACGGTGATCACCGACTCGGCAGCCGCGCAACTCATGCGCCGGGAGCCCCCGGCCTGGGCGATTGTGGGCGCGGATCGCGTCGTGGCCAACGGCGATGTCGTTAACAAGATCGGCACCTATTCGCTCGCGGTCCTGGCGCGGCACCATGGCGTGCGCTTCATGGTCGTTGCACCCAGCTCATCCCTGGATATCGCGACTTCGTCGGGTGACGAGGTTCCCATCGAGCAGCGCGACCCGCAGGAGATCTGGGCGGCGGCCGGGGGCGTTCCCCCCGGGGCCGAAGCGCTGAATCCTGCGTTCGATGTAACCCCTGCCGAACTTGTCGATGCGCTCGTCACGGAGCGCGGCGTCGCAACCCCGCCGTCGACAGCCTCGATCGCAGCCCTGCTCAAGGGCTGAAGGGCCACCGCGACAGGGGTCCGGAACGGTCCCCTGTGGTACCATTACGCGCTTGTATCCGGCGTCTCCACCGCATCGCAACAAGCCTGCGGGGTGACGCTGTAACCCGTTGATTTAAATCGGCCGGTCACCTCATGTCAGAAGTCGCAAAAGAGATACTCCAGGTCAACCTGGAAGATGAAATGAGGCAGTCGTACCTGGATTACGCCATGAGCGTGATCGTGGGGCGGGCACTCCCGGATGTCCGCGATGGACTTAAGCCCGTCCATCGGCGCGTGCTGTTCGCGATGCGGGAGCTTGGCAACGACTGGAACAAGGCCTACAAGAAGTCCGCGCGCGTGGTCGGCGACGTGATCGGCAAGTACCACCCGCACGGCGATTCCGCGGTCTACGACACCATCGTGCGCATGGCCCAGCCATTCTCGATGCGCTACGTACTCGTGGACGGGCAGGGCAACTTCGGCTCCGTGGATGGCGACTCGCCCGCGGCGATGCGCTACACCGAGGTGCGCATGGCGAAGCTGGCGCACGAGCTGCTCGCCGATATCGACAAGGAGACCGTCGACTTCGTCGCCAACTACGACGAGTCCGAGCACGAGCCGTCGGTGCTGCCGACGCGCGTCCCCAACCTCCTGATCAACGGCTCCGCCGGCATCGCCGTCGGCATGGCGACCAACATCCCGCCGCATAACCTGCGCGAGATCATCAACGCCTGCATCGCCCTGATCGATGACCCGGAGCTGACCGTGGACGGGCTGATGGCCCATATCCATGGTCCGGATTTCCCGACCGCGGGCCTGATCAACGGCGCGTCCGGCATCGTCGATGCTTACCGGACGGGACGCGGGCGCGTCCATATCAGGGCGCGGGCGCATTTCGAACCGTTCCGTGACGGCAGCCGGGAGGCGATCGTCGTCACGGAGCTGCCGTACCAGGTGAACAAGGCGCGCCTGGTCGAGAAGATCGCCGAGCTGGTGCGCGAGAAGAAGCTGGACGGCATCAGCGAGCTGCGCGACGAGTCGGACAAGGACGGCCTCAGGGTCGTCATCGAGCTGAAGCGCGGTGAAAACGGCGAGGTCGTGCTGAACAACCTGTTCAAGCACACGCCCTTGCAGACAGTGTTTGGCATCAACATGGTCGCCCTCGTGGACGGCCAGCCGAAGCTCCTCCCGTTGAAGGAGATGCTCGAGGCGTTCATCAGGCACCGCCGCGAGGTGGTCACGCGCCGGACGATTTTCGAACTGCGCAAGGCACGCGACCGCGCCCACGTGCTCGAGGGGCTGGCGGTTGCGCTGGCCAACATCGACGAAGTCATCGCCTTGATCAAGGCCTCGCCCTCGCCGGCGGAGGCCCGCGCGGGGCTCACGGCCCAGGCGTGGACGCCGGGCGTCGTGACCGGCCTGCTCGATCGCGCCGGGGCGGAGGCCACGCGGCCGGTCGGGCTCGCGGCCGAGTTCGGCCTCGTCGCGGGCGGCTACCATCTCTCAGAGGCCCAGGCGCAAGCCATTCTCGATCTTCGCCTGCACCGGCTCACGGGCCTCGAGCAGGGGAAAATTATCAATGAATACGAAGAGATAATTGACAAAATTAAAGATCTTACTGAGATCTTGGAGAGCGCTGACAGGCTGTCGTCCGTGATCCGCGAGGAGCTGCTCGCGGTGCGCGACGAGTACGGCGACGAGCGCCGCACCGAGATTCTCCGCGATCACCTCGACCTGTCGCTCGAGGATCTGATCAGCGAGGAGGACGTGATCGTCACGCTCTCCCACGGCGGTTACGCGAAGGCGCAACCGGTCACGGACTACCAGGCGCAGCGACGGGGCGGGCGTGGCCGGGCGGCGACGCGCGTCAAGGAAGAGGACTTCGTCGACAAGCTCTTCATCGCCAACACCCACGACTGGCTGTTGTGCTTCTCCAGCCGCGGCAAGGTTTACTGGCTCAAGGTCTACGAGCTGCCCATCGCGGGGCGCGGCTCGCGCGGCAAGCCGATCGTCAACCTGTTGCCGCTCGAGGCCGATGAGCGCATCAATGCGGTACTGCCGGTGCGCGAGTTCGTCGAGGGCTCCAACGTATTCATGGCCACGAGCCGGGGCACCGTCAAGAAGACGCCGCTGATCGCTTTCTCGCGACCGCGCCGCGACGGCATCATCGCCATCGACCTGCGCGACGACGACTACCTGATCGACGTCGGCATCACCGACGGCCGGCAGCAGATCATGCTGTGCGCGTCGAACGGCAAGGCAGTGCGTTTCCGCGAGGCGGACGTGCGGCCCATGGGCCGCACCGCCGGCGGCGTGCGCGGTCTGCGGTTCGCTGATGAGCACCAGGTGATCGCCCTCATCATCGCGGACGAAGGCCACCTTCTGCTGGCGACCGAGAATGGCTACGGCAAGCTCACGCCGGTGGAGGACTTCCCGGTCCACGGCCGTGGCGGGCAGGGCGTGATCGCCATCCAGACGAACGAGCGTAACGGCCGCATGGTGGGTGCGCTGCTGGTGCAGCCGGACGACCAGGTCATGATGATCTCCAGCACCGGCGTGCTGGTCCGTACCGCCGTGGAGGGCATCTCCGTGTTGTCCCGGAACACGCAAGGCGTACGCCTCATCCGTCTCGACGAGGGTGGGCGCCTGGTCGGCATGGGCCGGGTGGCCGCCGAGCAGGCCGAGGACATGGACGAGGAAGACGTAGAGCAACTTGGCGACGATGCGGACGCGACGGACTAAGGAAGCAACGGCAATGGGAACCAGCATGGATCGTGTTTTCAATTTCAGTGCGGGACCCGCGGCGATCCCGCTGCCGGTGCTCGAACGTGCGCGCGACGAACTGGTCGACTGGCATGGCTGCGGCATGTCGGTGATGGAGTTGTCCCATCGGGGCAAGGAGTTCATGTCGATCGCCGAGCGCGCGGAGGCCGACCTTCGGGGCTTGCTCGATATTCCGGCCGGCTACCGGGTGCTGTTTCTGCAGGGCGGCGCTTCCGCCCAGTTCGGCGCGATCCCGTTTAACCTGGCCGGCCCCCAGGACAAGGCAGACTACGTCGTGACCGGTTCATGGTCGAAGAAGGCCCTGGCCGAGGGCCGGCGCTTCCTGCGCGCCAACGTGGCAGCGGACTCCGCGGAGAACCGCCACACCGAGATTCCTGACCCGGCAGCGTGGCAGTTGAGCCCAGATGCCGCATACCTGCACTACACGCCGAACGAGACCATCGGTGGCGTGGAGTTCCATTTCGTGCCGGCAGCGCCGGCGCCGCTGGTCGCAGACATGTCTTCGACGCTGCTTTCCCGGCCGATCGATGTCAGCCGTTTCGGGCTGATTTACGCCGGCGCGCAAAAGAATATCGGGCCGGCCGGACTGGCCATCGTCATCGTGCGCGAGGAGCTCCTCGGGCGCGCACGCGAAGGCACGCCGGTCATGATGGATTACCGCGAGCAGGCGCAGAATGACTCAATGCTTAACACGCCTCCAACCTGGGCGTGGTACATCGCCGGGCTGGTATTCGAATGGCTGCTCGAGCAGGGGGGGCTGGCCGAAATGGAGCGCCGCAACCGCCGCAAGGCGGAGACGCTTTACCAGGCGATCGACGACTCAGGGTTCTATGCAAACCCGGTGGCAAAGCACTGCCGCTCGTGGATGAATGTGCCGTTCACGCTGGCAGATCCGGGGCTCGATGCGAAGTTCCTCGAGCAGGCGAAGGGCGTCGGACTGCTCAGCCTCAAGGGGCATCGTTCGGTCGGCGGCATGCGCGCCAGCATCTACAACGCCATGCCGCAGGAGGGCGTGGACGCGCTCATCGCGTTCATGGCGGAGTTCGAACGCCGTCACGGCTGATCCGTCTGTTGCATTGCGGCATGAATCTGCCACTATCGACGGAATGACCCGTGTCGATGGAGATGACGATGAGCTTCAAGGTACTCACGCTGAACAACATTGCCCTGGTCGGCCTCGAGCGGCTGCCGCGCGATCGCTACGAGGTCGCCTCCGAGATCGGTCATCCTGATGCGGTGATGGTTCGTTCCGCGGATATGCACAAAATCGATATCCCGGCCAGCGTCAAGGCGATCGGGCGCGCGGGCGCCGGGGTCAACAATATTCCTGTCGAGGCGATGAGCCGCCGAGGCGTGCCGGTGTTCAACGCGCCGGGCGCGAATGCCAATGCCGTCAAGGAGCTGGTGATCGGCGGGATGCTGCTCGCGGCCCGCAATCTCTGCGAAGCCTGGGACTACGTCCGCACGCTCGAGGGTAGCGAGGAAGAGCTGCATCGTGCTGTCGAGAGCGGCAAGAAGCGTTTCGTCGGCTCTGAGCTCCCGGGTCGCAGCCTGGGCGTCATCGGCCTCGGCGCGATCGGCGTCGAGGTGGCGAATACCGCGCTCGCACTCGGCATGCAGGTCATCGGCTATGACCCGAAGATGACCGTGGAAAGGGCGTGGCAACTGAATTCCGGGGTGCGCCAGGCGATGAGCCTCGACGACCTGTTCAGTCGCTCGCAGTTCGTGACCGTCCACGTGCCCCTCGCCGACGGCACGCGGGGTCTCGTGAACGCGGCCCGGCTCGCCCTCATGAAGCCCGGCGGCGTGCTGCTGAATTTCTCGCGCGGACAGATCGCCGACGATACCGCGGTGCTCACCTCGCTCGATGAGGGGCGTCTCGGGCGCTACGTAACGGATTTCCCGACTGCGGCAAACAAGGGACACCCAAAGGTGATCGCTTTGCCGCACCTTGGCGCGTCCACGCGCGAAGCCGAGGAGAACTGCGCCGTCATGGTCGCGGAGAACCTGCGCGATTTCCTCGAGAACGGCAGCATCCGCCACTCGGTCAACTTCCCCGAGGCCGTCCTGCCCCGGATTGAAGGCAGCACCCGGCTCGCCATTGCGAATGCCAACGTGCCGAACATGGTCGGCCAGATCTCGACCGCCCTCGCTTCGGCTGGGCTGAACATCTCGGACCTGCTGAACAAGTCCCGCGGCAATGTCGCGTACACGCTTGCCGACGTGGACGGCAAGGTGCCGGAGGGCGTGCTGGAGCAGATCGCCTCGATCGAGGGCGTGCTTTCGTTGCGGGTCACCCCCGACCCGGCATGATGCGCGGATGAGCGACACGCGCGACAACGAGGGCCTCGACGCCATTCGGCGCCAGATCGACGCCATCGACGAGCAGTTGCAGGCGCTTATCAGCGAGCGTGCCGCCCTCGCGCGGGCCGTGGGGGAAACCAAGTTTCCCGAGCCGGCCGGGCTCTCCAGTGTGCCACGCGACTACTATCGCCCCGAGCGCGAGGCGCAGATTCTGCGCAGCGCGCTGGCGCGTAACCGGGGGCCGCTGAAGGACGAGGAGATCGTCCGCCTGTTCCGCGAGATCATGTCGGCGTGTCTCGCGCAGCAGGAGCCGCTGAAGGTCGCTTTTCTCGGGCCAGAGGGCACCTTCTCCCAGGCCGCCGTGTTGAAGCAGTTCGGCCACTCCGTGCGGACGCTTGCGGCGCCCTCGATCGAGGAGGTGTTCCACGACGTCGAGGCCGGGATTGCCGACTTTGGGGTCGTGCCAGTGGAGAACTCCACCGAGGGCACCGTCAGCAACACGCTCGACATGCTCATGACCACGCCACTGCTCATCAGCGGCGAGGTGGAACTGCGCATCCGCCAGCACCTCCTCGGGCGCATGGCCTCGCTGGATGAGGTGCGCAAGGTTTACTCGCACCAGCAGTCACTCGCGCAATGCCGGGCATGGCTGGAGCAACGCCTGCCGGGCGTCGAGCAGGTGGCCGTCGCCTCCAACGCTGAGGCAGCGAGACTGGCGGCGACGGAGGCGGGCGCCGCCGCGATTGCGGGCGGCACCGCTGCCGAGGTCTACGGGCTCGAGGAACTCATGGCCAACATCGAGGACCGGCCCGACAACACGACCCGCTTCGTCGTCATCGGCCGGGAGGTGCCGGGGCCCAGCGGCCGTGACAAGACGTCCCTGTTGCTGTCTTCGCGTCACAAGGCGGGCGCGCTACAAGAGTTGCTGCACCCCCTTTCAACGCACAAGGTAAGCATGACGCGCATCGAGTCGCGTCCATCGCGGCGGGGCAAGTGGGATTATGTGTTTTTCGTCGACGTGGAAGGGCATCGCGAGGACGCCAATGTTTCCGCTGCGCTCCGCGAGCTCGAGGCGGCGGCAGCCTGGTGCCGTGTCCTGGGCTCGTATCCGGTGGCGATCCTGTAAACTTGCGGCCTCCGCTCGGGAGGTCTAATGACAAACAAGCTCCTTGATCTGGCCGCACCCGGCATTCGCGGCCTCAGGTCCTACCAGCCGGGCAAGCCGATCGCGGAACTCGAGCGCGAGTACGGCGTAACGGACATCGTCAAGCTGGCGTCCAATGAAAACCCGCTGGGTCCGGCGCCACGCGCGCTGGCGGCCATCGCGGCGGCTACAGGCGACCTGGCGCGCTATCCGGACGCGAACGGCTTCGACCTGAAGCAGGCCCTGGCGGCCCGCCATGGTGTGGCTGCCGGCTGCATCACCATTGGCAATGGCTCGAACGAACTGCTCGTGCTGCTGGCGGAGAGCTTCCTGGGGCCCGGACTCGAAGCCGTCTATTCCCGCCATGCCTTCGCCGTTTATGCGCTAGCCGTGCAGGCCACGGGTGCGGTGCACCGCGTCGCCGACGCGCTGCCGCAGGAGCACGCCCAGCCTTACGGGCATGATCTCGATGCCATGGCGGCGCTGGTGGGTCCCGATACGCGATTGGTCTTCGTGGCAAACCCGAATAATCCCACCGGCACATGGCTCGATGCGGATGCCCTCGAGCGGTTCATCGGGCAACTGCCGGAGCACGTCATCGTGGTGGTTGACGAGGCCTATTTCGACTATGTGCGAGAGCCTGCCTATCCAGACGCGAGCCGCTGGGTCGAGCACAATCCGAACCTCGTCGTGACGCGGACCTTCTCCAAAGCGTACGGTCTCGCGGCGCTGAGGATGGGTTACGCGGTGTCCGGTCCCGAGGTCGCCGACATCCTCAACCGCATCCGCCAGCCTTTCAATACCAGCAGCCTGGCGCAGGCCGCGGCGCTGGCGGCGCTCGAAGACACGGCGCACCTGGCGCGCAGCGTCGAGCTGAACGCTGTTGAGTCACGGCGCGTGGCCAAAGCCTGCACCGGGCTGGGACTCGGCGTGGTGCCCTCGGTTGGGAATTTCCTGCTGGTGGACATGCGGACCGAGGCCGAGCCGATCTTCGAGGCCCTGTTGAGAGAGGCGGTGATCGTGCGCCCGGTGGCCAACTACGGCCTGCCGAAACACTTGCGCATCAGCGTCGGCACACCGGCCGAGAATGATCGGCTGCTTGCGGCCTTGCACAAGGTCATCGCGGCGTGAGCGCGCCCGCATGGCGGGTGCGCCCCGCCGGCCCGCTCGCCGGGCGCTTGCCGATCCCGGGCGACAAGTCGATCTCCCACCGCGTGATGCTCCTGGGCGCCATCGGCACGGCTCCACTGGAGGCGCATGGCTTCCTGCGCAGCGAGGATTGCATGGCGACCTGGCGGGCCATCGAGGCGCTGGGCGCACGCGTGGAAGCGCTGCCCGCGGGCGGCGTACGGGTCCTGCCGCCGGAGCGGCTTACGTCTCCGGCCGGCCCCATCGATTTCGGCAACTCCGGCACGGGGATCCGCCTCATGACCGGGCTGCTGGCGGGGCGTAACATCGACGCGGTTCTCACTGGGGACGCGTCGCTGCAGCGCCGTCCGATGGAGCGGGTCGCTGCGCCATTGCGCCGCATGGGCGCGCGGCTCGATACCAGCGGCGGATGCGCGCCGATCGGGATCTCTGCCACGGGGCCGTTGCATGCGATCGATTACGCGATGCCGGTCGCCAGCGCCCAGGTAAAGTCCGCCGTGCTGCTTGCCGGGTTGTCGGCTGAAGGCCGGACCGTCGTGCGCCAGCCGGCGCTGTCGCGGGATCACACTGAGCGCATGCTCGCTGCGCTGGGCTGTCCGGTCGAGGCGGGCGAGTGGGGCGCCGCCGTCGTCGGGCCCGCGCGGCCGCGAGGTGGCCGGGTCACGGTCCCCGGGGATTTCTCGTCGGCCGCGTTTTTCATCGTGGGCGGCCTGCTCGCGGGTGGCGAGCGTCCGCTGGAGCTTGTCGGTGTCGGCCTTAACCCGACGCGGACCGGCCTGCTTGAGATCCTCACCATGATGGGCGCGCGCATCGAGATCACCCGCTTGCGGGAGGAATGCGGCGAGCCAGTCGCCGACCTGCTCGTCTGGCGCAGCGAGTTGCAGGGCATCGACGTCCCGCCGGAGCTTGTGCCGCTGGCCATCGACGAGTTTCCGGTGCTGTTTGTCGCGGCGGCATCGGCATCCGGCACCACGCGCGTACGGGGCGCGGAGGAGCTTAGAGTGAAGGAATCAGACCGGATCTCGGTCGTGGCGCGTGGGCTCGAGGCGGTCGGGATCAAGGTTGTCGAGCAGCCTGACGGGCTCCTGATCGAGGGCGGCTCGATGACCGGCGGCACGGTGGACAGCGGCGGCGACCACCGGGTCGCCATGTCGTTCGCGATCGCGGCCGCCCGTGCGACCGGGCCCGTGCAGATCCTGGACGTGGCGAACGTCGCGACATCCTTTCCGGCCTTCGAGCAGGCGGCTGCCTCGCTCGGCCTGGACATCGAGGCGGTTTCGCCCGGGGCCGCGGCATGAGCGCGGCGCCGGTGCTCGCAGTGGACGGGCCGGGTGGGGCCGGGAAAGGGACACTTTGTCGCCGGGTGGCGGAGCGCCTTGGGTGGCGATTGCTGGATAGCGGCGCCCTGTATCGCCTCGTGGCGCTGGCGGCTGCGGATGCGCGGGTGGCGCTCGATGATGAGCCCGGCCTCGCCGCCATTGCGCGCGATCTGCCCGCACGATTCTCCGGGGAGCACGTCTTTCTCACTGATGAGGATGTGACGGATGCTATCCGCTCGGAGGCCTGCGGCGACCGGGCCTCGCGGGTGGCTGCGCTGCCGGGTGTGCGCACGGCCCTGGTGGGCCTGCAGCGCGGCTTCCGGCGCCCTCCGGGCCTCGTGGCGGATGGACGTGATATGGGCACGGTGATCTTCCCGGATGCGGAGTTGAAGATTTTCCTGACAGCTGCTGCCGAGGAACGCGCGATGCGGCGCTATAAGCAGTTGAAGGGAAAGGGGTTTGATGTTAACCTTGCGGCCCTTTCAGCAGAGGTCGCGGCCCGGGATCGCCGGGACGCGGAACGTGCCGTGGCGCCATTGAGACCGGCGCCCGATGCGTGCGTGATCGACAGCACCGCGCTCGACATCGATCAGGTGGTCGAGGCGGTGTTGCATGAACTCGTGCAGCGGCGGCTGATGCCGGAAGGCTGATTTACTGCGGTCCCGATGGATAGGGACCTTTTTTCGTGAAAGCCCGGCGAGGCATGGATGCGACGTCGGATTACCACTGGTCGGCCCACGGGCCGTTGGATCAACAACCCATGTCAGAAAGTTTTGCAGAGCTCTTTGAGCAAAGTTTCGCCAGCCAGCCGATTCGTCCCGGCGCCATCCTCAAAGGGCTGGTCGTCGAGATCAACGATGACGTCGTCATAGTATCGGCCGGCCTCAAGTCCGAGTCGGTAATTCCGGCCGAGCAGTTCAAGAACGAGAGGGGCGAGTGGGAAGTCGCCGTTGGTGACGAGGTCGAGGTTGCGCTGGATGCCGTCGAGGATGGCTTCGGAGAGACCCGCCTGTCCCGCGACAAGGCCAAGCGTTCCCGTACCTGGACGGTGCTGGAGGAAGCCTTCGAGAAGGGCGAGATCGTGGAGGGCATGATCACCGGCCGCGTGAAGGGCGGTTTCACCGTCGAACTCGAGCTGGTGCGCGCGTTTCTCCCGGGCTCCCTGGTGGATGTTCGGCCGGTGCGCGACCCGAGCTACCTCGAGGGCAAGGTACTTGAGTTCAAGGTCATCAAGCTCGATCGCAAGCGTAATAACGTCGTCGTGTCGCGACGCGCAGTCGTCGAGGCCGAGCATAGCGTCGAGCGCGATGAGTTGCTGCAGAACCTGACCGAAGGCGCGGTGCTGCCCGGCATCGTCAAGAACCTGACGGACTATGGCGCGTTCGTGGACCTGGGCGGCATCGATGGATTGCTGCACATCACCGACATGGCCTGGCGGCGGGTCAAGAATCCCTCCGAAGTCGTCAACGTCGGCGACGAGATCCAGGTGAAGGTCCTCAAGTTTGATCGCGAGCGGAACCGCGTTTCCCTCGGCCTCAAGCAGCTCGGCGAGGATCCTTGGCAGGATATCGCGCGCCGCTATCCGACCGGCAGCCGGCTGTTCGGCAAGGCCACGAACCTGGCCGACTATGGCGCATTCGTCGAGATCGAGGACGGCGTCGAGGGCCTCGTGCACGTTTCCGAGATGGACTGGACGAACAAGAACGTCAATCCGTCGAAGGTCGTCCAGATCGGTGACGAGATCGAGGTCATGGTGCTCGAGATCGACGAGGAGCGCCGGCGCGTCTCCCTCGGCATCAAGCAGTGCATGCCCAACCCGTGGAACGAGTTCGCAACCAGCTTCAACAAGGGCGATCGGGTGAGGGGCGTCATCAAGTCCATCACCGACTTCGGCATCTTCATCGGGCTGGACGGCGGCATCGACGGCCTTGTCCACCTCTCCGACCTCTCCTGGGACCTGGCAGGAGAAGAGGCTGTGCGCAACTACCGCAAGGGCGAGGAAGTCGAAGCCATCGTGTTGTCGATCGACCCGGAGCGCGAGCGAATCTCGCTTGGCGTCAAGCAGATGGATCGCGACCCGATGTCGGCCTGGCTTGCCGAGAACCCGAAGGGCAGCATGGTTCGCGGCGTCATCACCGAGGTGGACGCCAAGGGCGCGACCGTGGATGTCGGCGGCCTGGAAGGCTACCTGCGTGCTTCGGAACTGTCGCGGGAACGCGTCGAGGATGCGCGCACCGTGCTGAAGGCTGGCGAGGAGATCGAGGCCCGTTTCACCGGCCTGGATCGCAAGAGCCGGCAGATCTCGCTGTCCATCAAGGCCAAGGAGGTCTGGGAAGAAGCCGAGGCCATGCAGAGCTACAAGAAGTCGGACACGACGACGGGGACGAGTCTTGGCGACCTGCTCAAGGAGCAGATTTCCAGCCAGGAAAACTCCTGACGGGACCGGGACGGGCCGCCGCAGGCGGCCCGTCTTTTCCGGTCACCGGTAACAGCAACAGTTTTGGGGCCGCTGACGGATCAATAAAATGACAAAGTCTGAACTGATCGAGGCAATTGCCCGTCGCCAGAACCACCTGAATGCCAAGGACGTCGAGTTGGCGGTCAAGTACCTCATCGAAGTGATGAGCAACAGCCTGGCCAGCGGCGAGCGAATCGAGATTCGCGGCTTCGGTAGTTTCTCGCTCCACTTCCGTCCGCCGCGCATCGGCCGGAATCCGAAGACTGGCGAAGCGGTTGCGCTCTCCGGCAAGTATGTGCCGCATTTCAAGCCGGGGAAGGACCTCCGTGAGCGCGTCAACGACGGACGGGATCATCCTATCAAGGCCTGAGGGGCGCATCGTTCGGCGGGTAGCCCTGCGTGCGAACGCTCGCTGCTACAATCCGTCCTGCACCGCGCCCCGGGCGCGCAGCTACTCAGGTTCACATGCTCAAGCGGATCCTCATAGCGATCATCTTTGTTGCCGCGCTTGCACTATCGGCGTTTTTCACGTGGCTTAACCCCGGGGAGATCAGCCTCGATATCGGGTTCGCCATCTTTGAATTGCCGCTCGGGCTCGCCTTCGTGCTGGTGCTTGCAGCGGGCTGGGTGCTGGGCATCTTTTCAGCCTTGTTCTGGGTCGCCCGCATATCCGCAGACAGGCGGCGGCTGCGCGCCAGGCTGAAGAGTGCTGCGGCCGGGGGCATCGCGGTGCCGGATGAGCGCGGCTGACACCCTCCTGCTGCTGATCCTGTTTGCCGCTGCCGCGGGGCTGGGCTGGTTCTTCGCCCGCCGCCGCACATTGCGCAAATTCACCGGCGGGCCACGCCACGTGAGTGCCGAGTATTTCCAGGGGCTCAACTACCTGCTCAATGAGGAGCCGGACAAGGCGCTCGAAGTGTTCATTCGCATGGTCGACATGGATGCGGACACCGTCGACACTCACTTTGCGCTCGGCGCCTTGTTTCGCCGCCGCGGCGAGACCGAGCGCGCCATCAAGGTCCACCAGAACCTCGTCGCCCGGCCGGATCTGCCCCGCGAGTCCCGCGCCCGCGCCCTCAACGAGCTGGCGGAAGACTATTTCAAGGCCGGGCTGTTCGATCGGGCCGAGCAGGTCTACACACAGGTGACCCGCGGCACGGCACAGCGCGAGCAGGGCTTGCAGGGGCTCGTGCGCATCTACGAGCTGCAGCGCGACTGGGAGAAAGCGATCAGCGCCATGGACCAGCTCGTCGCGGTCTCGCGCGAGACGAGCGGCAGCGTGGTCGCGCACTATTGCTGTGAGCTTGCGCAGGAGGCGTTCGCCCGGGGCGATCTGAATGCCACGCGTCACTGGCTGAAGCGCGCGCAGGGCGCCGAGCGCAACGGCGTGCGCGGCGCGATGATGCGGGCGGCGGTGGCGCAGCGCGAGGGCGATCACCGTCTCGCAGTGCGCCTCTACGAGCAGGCCCTCGAGCGCGATGGCGGTTTCCTCGTGGACGTGTTGCCCGAGCTGCGGCGCAGTCATACCGAGCTGGGCAAGCCGGATGCTTTCGAGCGTTGGCTCGGGGAGGCCCTGGCATGTCACCCGGAGTGGCGCTCGGGCGTTGCGTTCGCGGCGATCACGGACGGCGGCTTCGACGACGCGATCACGCGCCAGTGCATCGCGGACTTCGTCAGCAGCAACCCGATCCTGACAGATATCCTGGAAACGCTCCGCCCGACACTCGAGAGTGAGGGCGGCCAGGAGGCCGCCGTCCGGCGCATCAGCCGGGCCATGCGGCGGATCGCCAAGGGCAGCCCCCGCTACCGCTGCGGCGTGTGCGGCTTTTCCGGCAATGCGCTCTACTGGCAGTGCCCGAGCTGCCGTTCGTGGGACACGACTCGCCCGGTCACCAAGTTCCATTTCGAGGCCATGCTCGATCCCCGGGCAGTGCCCCCGGAATCCGCACGCAAGCGCTGATTTCTCGATCTCCCCCCGGTGTGACTTCCGATGGACGATTGCCGTCGCGGCCGTCCTGGTCGTGCATCTTCATCAACAAGGAGTTCGAAATGATCCGCATCGCGAAACAACTGCTTGCCACGCTTGCGCTGCTGCCCGTGATCGCCTGGGCAGGGCCCGTGGACCTCAACACAGCCGACGCGGCAACGCTGGCGCGGGAGCTCAAGGGGATCGGCCCGGCCCGGGCCGAGGCCATTATCGCCTGGCGTGAGGCGAACGGGCCCTTCAAGTCGCCCGAGGACATCGTGCTGGTCCAGGGCATCGGGGAGCGCGTGCTGGAGGACAACCGGGCGCACCTGACGGCGTCTGCGGCCGACGAGTCCGAGTGAGCGCCTGTTCGGGCGGCGGCCTTGGCAGGGCCGTCGCCCGACGCGTTGCACATTCGCCGGCGAGTGTGCCAGCATCCGCGGCTTCCAGGAATCAGCACACGCAGGAGGCCTCAGTTGAGCAGCGCCATTCGTTATGCAGTCTTTCCCGTCGCCGGCAAAGGCACAAGGTTCTTGCCCGCCACCAAGGCCAGCCCGAAAGAAATGCTGCCGGTCGTGGACAAGCCGCTGATCCAGTATGCGGTCGAGGAGGCGATCCAGGCGGGCGCGACCAACCTGGTGTTCATCACCGGGCGGGGCAAACGGGCGATCGAGGACCATTTCGATGTCGAGCCGGAGCTCGAGCAGCTGCTCGCCAGCAAGGACAAGGAAGCGTTGCGGGAAATGGTGCGCAACATCGTGCCGCCGAACGTCCACTGCATATACGTGCGCCAGGGCGAGCCGCTCGGCCTCGGGCATGCCGTGCTCTGCGCGCGCCCCGTGGTTGGCAAGCAGCCGTTCTTCGTGCACCTTGCCGACGACCTGATCGACGCGGAGGAGCCCTGCCTGGGCCAGATGGCGCGGGTATTCGAGGCCCACGGCGGCAGCGTGCTCGGCGTGGAGGAGGTTCCGGCCGACCAGACCCGCCAGTACGGCATCATCGACGGGGAACGCGCCGAGTCCGGCTTGCGCCGTCTGCGTGGGATCGTTGAAAAGCCCCTGCCGGCCGATGCACCCTCCAACCTGGCGGTGGTGGGGCGTTACATACTCACGCCCCGGATTTTCGAGCTCCTGGAAGAAACCCAGGCAGGTGCGGGTGGAGAGATCCAGCTGACCGATGCGATCGCGCGCCTGCTGCTTGAGGAGCCTGTCTATGGCTATGAGTTCGAGGGTCTGCGCTTCGACTGCGGCAGCAAGCTCGGCTACCTCGAAGCCACGGTGCACTATGGCCTGAAGCATCCGGAGCTGGGTGAGGGGTTCCGTGCCCACCTGGCTAAGTTGCAGCATCAGGAGAACACCTGAGCGGCCGCGGGTGTGTAAGTGCACAGGCCGGGGCGACCCGGCCTCTTCACTTGTGGCCTGAAGAGGGGTAATTTGTCGGAGATTTCCGACGTTTAGGTATAAGCCCTGATATGGATGGCAGGTGATATCCACTGAAATGCCTCGAGCTGCTCCCGGTGCATTCCGGGGCTGTGCTGTCGTATCGGGCAACGCCCGGCTTGAATGGGATGGGGTATCAATAGATGACCGGCATGACTGGACGTTTCTCGACGGTAACGACGTTCCTGGCCGTTGTGTGCTTGTCGCTCGCGCTCGCAGGGTGCAGCGGCAGCGACGGCAAGACGGGCCCTGAGGGACCCGCGGGACTGCCCGGAACTGGCGGCCCCACCGGACCGGGCGGTCCGCCCGGCCCTGGCGACATGATCATCGGCAATGGCAGCACGCCCACCCAGGCGCTGATCGACAGGGCGGGCCGGATGGTCGCCGAGATCACGAGCGTCACCATGCAGGATCGCCCAGTCGTCGAGTTCCGCCTCACTACCGAGAACGGGTTCGTGGTCCGTGGACTGACGCCGAGCGCACTCGGCTTTACGCTCGCGAAGCTCAGGCCGGCCAGCGGCGGGGCGACAGAACAATGGGTGAGTTACGTCAATCGCATCCAGGTCTCGGCCGCCAGCACGCCGCAGGTCTTTCCGCAGGCCCTCCAGGCCACAACCGAGTCAGGCGCCGCCGGAACGCTCGAGGAACTCGGCGCCGGCCGCTATCGCTACACCTTTGCGACCGATCCGGCCAATGTCACGACACCGGTCCCCGTGTCTTATGAGCCTGCCGTAGTGCATCGCGTGGGCTTCGAATTGCGTCTGCAGGCGCCGGGCAACCAGATCTTCCCGGACAACCCGGTGTTCGACTTCATCCCGGCGACCAACGAGGCGGTGCCGCTGGCGCGCACCATCGCTGACAACGCCAATTGCAGCGGCTGCCACGAGCGGCTCGAGTTTCACGGCGGCCCCCGCGTCACCGTCGAATACTGTGTCACTTGCCACAATCCCGGCACGATCGATCCGGATTCCGGGAATTCACTCGACATGGCATTCATGGCGCATGCGATCCACCTCGGCGGCAATCGGCTCGTCCCCTACGTCATCTACGGCTTCGGCAACACGCGGAATGATTATTCCGAGGTGACCTACCCGCAGTCCGTCCTGTTCTGTGAGACCTGCCACCAGGCCACTGAAGCCGCCCCCGATGGCGATGTCTGGCAAGCCACTGCGACCGCATCCGCCTGCGGCGGCTGCCATGTCGACGGCCTGCTGCAGAGTGCCCCCGATGCGGTCACCGGCAAGGTCAATTATGCCTTCCAGCACGATTTTGGCGGACCCGTTGCAGACGGCACCTGTGTCAGCTGCCACGCAGAAGGAGGTCCGGCCGGAGGCAATGCGGGGAATCATGTGCGGGGCGTCAAGGAAGCAACCTTGATCGGCCGTGAGCAGTTTGCCTACGAGGTCATCGAGATTTCCGATGCCACGGCGGGCGAGCGCCCGGCGGTCCGGTTTGCAGTCAACAATCCCGCGACCGGCGGCCGCTACAACATCACTACGGACGCCCCTTTCAACCAGGGCGGGGCGAGCCTGACGCTCAACATCGCCTGGAACACCAGCGACTACTCGAACGAGGGCAGTGGCAGCGCCACGCCGATCTCGGGAGCGCCGGCGCAGCCCGTGGCACTGAACCTTGCGTTCCTCAAGGCCAATGCGACGCGTAACGCGGATGGCAGCTACACGGTGACGACGCCCGAGCCATTGCCAGCGACCGTCACCGGCGGAGTCGCCGTCGCGATGGAGGGCAGGCCGTCGGTCGTGCTGCCGTCAACCGGCGCGCTCGCGAACATCCCCGTCAAGGGGGCCACGGCCTTCTTCGGTACGCCGCGCCGCGAGATCGTCTCGATCGACAAGTGCAATGCTTGCCACGAGTCTGTGGCCTTCCATGGCAACAACCGCGTCGACAACGTCCAGCTCTGCGCGACCTGCCACAATCCGGACGCGACGGATATTCGACGCCGTGGCGACCTGAGCTGGGAGTCGCCGTCGCCGCTGGATGGCAAGGGCGAGGAAAGCATCGACATGCGGTTCATGATCCACGCGATCCACGCGGGCCAGAACGTGGTGTACGGTTTCGGCAACACGCCGCACGATTACAGGGACATCACCTATCCGCAGCGGCTCAGCAATTGCAATGCATGCCACCTGCCCGGCACGTACTACCCGACGCCACCCACCGCGCGCTCGGTGACGATCAACACGGGCCCCGACCGGTCAGACTGGCGCGACGACGTGGCGATCACGCCGACGGCTGCCGCCTGCTGGTCCTGTCACCAGGGTGCGCCGAGCTTCGTCGCGGACATGACGCGGCTCCATATCGAGCTGAGCGGCGGCTATGTGCCTGATCCTACGGACGCCAGCGTCACCAAGGAGGCGCTCGAGTCACACTCGGTATCAGCCTTTATTGAAACCTGCGGTACCTGTCACGGTCCCGGCGCGTTCGCCGATGTCGCTGTGCTCCATGGCTTGCGTTGATCTGCTAACCGACGGCCCGGCGGACTGGATCCCCGGGCGTGTCGCACCGAAAGGGAAGCAAGATGCTGTCTAGATTGAGCATTGTTTCATGTGCCCTGTTGCTGCTCGGCGTTGCTGACTTCTCGTGGGCTTCCGACGAAGAAGCGAGCTACAGCCGCCGCGGCGCGGATGGCTGTATCGGGTGCCACGGGGACTGGGATCCGCCCCTGATGGGGTTGTTCCAGACGCCCCACGGCAATCCCCACGACGCACGGGCGCCCTTCGGCGAGCGCCAGCTGCAGTGCGAGGCCTGCCACGGTCCCGGCGCGACCCACGGAGGCCGCGTGCCGCGCGGCCAGCCCCGTCCGCCGATCATCAACTTCGGATCCAATGCATGGACGCCGATTCCGCAGCAGAACGCGATGTGCATGAACTGTCACGAGGGGCATGTCGGCGAGCAGTGGGCGGGCAGCACGCACGATCTCAACGCCGTCGCTTGCGCCGACTGCCACAGCCTGCATACGCCGAAGGATGCAGTCCTCAGCAAGCAGACCCAGGCTGAAGCCTGCTATTCGTGCCACGCGAACGTGAAGAGCGACTTCCTGAAGCCGTCCGCGCACCCGGTGCGCCAGGGCAAGCTGGTCTGTACCGATTGCCACAACCCGCACGGCACCAGCAACGAGGGCCTGCTGATCCGCACTACGCTCAACGAGACCTGCTACGGCTGCCATACCGAGAAGCGCGGCCCGCTGGTCTGGGAGCACGCCCCCGTGGTCGAGGACTGCACGATCTGCCACGACCCGCACGGGGCGGTCCATCCCTCGATGCTGACGCGGCGTGCGCCGCTGCTATGCCAGTCCTGTCACACGCCGAGCGGCCATCCCGCTGTGCCCTACGACAGCGGCGATCTCGCCGGTGGAACGGCTTCGCCGTTCCTGCTTGCCGGGAGCTGCCTGAGTTGTCATACGCAGGTGCATGGCTCGAATCATCCGTCCGGCAAAGCGTTGATGCGCTGAGCGTCGCAGGAGGCGCATGAGATGAACGGAAACCGTACTCTTAAGGTGATCGTGGCGGCGCTGTTGGGTGCTGGCACGGCGGCTGGCCCGGTGGCGCTGGCCCAGGAGCTGCCCGATTTCGAGCAGTGGCAGTGCCGCTTCTGCCCGTTCCCGGAGAAGGGAATCGATGGCAACGTCGGGGCGTCGGTGCTGAACGTTTCAGAAGACTCGGCGCGCTTCGGTGACTACACGGGGCTCGACGAGGAGGGCACCTATGTCAATGCCGATGCCGACCTGATTTATCGCGCCGGCGGCGGCTATGCCGTCACCATGGAGGCACGCAACCTGGGGCTGGATTCGCGCTCCATCGAGATGAGCGCCGGGCGCCAGGGGAGCTGGGTTGTCGATCTGTCCTGGGACGAACTGCCGCGTCGCCTCGACGATTCAGTGCGCACGGCTTACACCGGCCTTGGCAGCGACACGCTGACACTCCCCACCGGGTGGGTGCGCGGCAATTTCACCACGGACCTGGCCGCGCTGGATGCCAGCCTGCGTGACTTCCAGCTGGGCTGGGATCGGCAGACGGCCGGCCTCGGGTTCGAGTTCGTGCAGTCCGAGCGCCTGCGGTACGAGGCCGACTGGAGCCGCCAGACCAAGAAGGGCCGTGGGCTCACCTGGGGCAACTTCCTGGGCACCGCGACGGATCTCGTCAAGCCGCTGGATTACCAGACCGACCAGGTGGACGCGGCACTTGTTTACGCCGGGACCGGATGGAATGTGCGAGTCGGTTACTACGGCTCGTTCTTCAGCAACAAGGACATTTCGCTGACCTGGGATAACCCGTTCAACGGGCCTGATCGTGGCCTGATGGCGATGGCGCCGGATAATCGCTACCACCAGGGACAGATCTCCGGCCGGTACACCTTCCAGACGTGGGACACGTCGCTCAATGCGAGCTATGCGCGCGGCCGGATGGAGCAGACAGACGCGCTGCTGCAGTACACGATCAATCCATTGATACCGCTCCAGCCGTTGCCACGGGACGAGTTCGACGGGCGCGCGGACACGACGCAGGCCAACCTCAGGTTGACCTCGCGCCCGCTGGATCGCTTGCGGGTATCCGCCGAGTACCGTTTCGGGGAGCGCGACAACAAGTCGGGGCAATACGAGTGGGCAGCGGTGCAGTCGGATTCATTCCGGACCGTGCCGTTCGTCAACCCTGCCTACAGCTTCGAGGATCGTGACCTGTCGTTGATGGCGGACTACCGCTTCAGCAGCATGCTGCAGGGCGCGACGGGGTGGCAGCAGAAAGTCCGGGAGCGTGACTACCAGAATGTCGACCGCACCGACGAGGACATTTACTGGGCACGCCTTCGCTTCCGGCCCATCAGCGAGTTGAGCCTGAGCGCGCGCGTGGAGACCGCATCACGCGACGCATCCGAGTACCAGGCGATCCCCGGCACCGGCGCGGGCGCGGAGCAAAATCCCCTGCTGCGCAAGTACTACCTGACGGACCGCGATCGGGATTCCGCGCAGGTGCAGGCGGAGTTCAATCCCACGCCCCGGGGCGGCGTCATGGTGCGCTACGAGCGCGCGAAGGACCGCTACGACGAGAGCATCGTGGGCCTGGTTGCATCCGACTATGACCAGATCAGCGCCGAGGCAAACCTGCAAGTCTGGAAGGCGCTGGTGATGACGGCGTATTTCAGCCGCGACAACTACGATTCGGAAACCGTGGGCGCAGGCAGCTTCGTAGTGCCGAACACCGCGCCGCCCAACTGGGAAGGGCGCAGCAGGGATCGCCATGACGTGCATGGGGTTGCCTTGACATGGCCGGGCCTGATGGACGGCAAGCTGGATTTGCGCGCGGACTGGCTGCGCGCGGAAACCACGGGTGACATCGACATCGAAAGTCCCTTGGGATCTGCAGCAAATCCGTTCCCGACCCTGCTTTCGAAGCTCACGGGCACGGAACTGGTGGCCGACTGGCACCTCAATCCGCGCTGGAGCATCAACCTGGGTTGGCGCTCGGAGAAATACTCGGCGGATGACTGGTCGAAAGACCGTGTCGGCCCCGCATCGATCGGCAATGTGCTGACCTTTGGCGCACAGACGCTCGACTACGATGTCGACGTGTTCCTGCTCGGCTTCCGCTACAACTTCGTTCGCGAGAAAGAAGAATAGCGCTCTGGGTTGCGGTACAGCCGCGAAGAACAAGGGCGCCCGCGAGGGCGCCTTTTTCGTTCCTGGTGCGGCGCGAATCCCGGACTAGTGCATTGCAGCATATTGCTGCACCGGGTAGCACCCCTGTTGCAGCCCGTGCGATAATTCGCCGCTGATGGAAGAGGGGGGGGTGGCGAGTGATTTCAAAGGTCAACGGCCCGGCGGACAAAGAGACGCAGTCTCAGAGCCTTGATGATCGTCGCGGCAGACCGTTGCGCGACCTGCGGATTTCCGTGATGGACCGGTGCAATTTCCGCTGCCCCTACTGCATGCCGGAGAACCAGTACCACCGGGATTTCCAATTCCTGCACTCAGACGAACGGCTGTCGTTCGCTGAAATTTCCCGGCTCGCGCGACTGTTCGTAGAGCGAGGCGTGACCAAGTTGCGCCTGACCGGCGGTGAGCCGCTGCTGCGCCCGGGACTGGTGGACCTGATTGGTGAGCTCAGCCTGATCGAGGGCGTCGAGGACCTGGCGCTGACCACTAACGGAATCCTGCTCGCGCAACATGCAGCGGCCCTGAAGGGTGCGGGCCTGGACCGCGTCACAGTCAGCCTCGACGCACTCGATGAGGCGACTTTTCGCCGCATGAGCGGTGGCCGTGGAACGCCCGAGCGGGTACTCGAAGGCATCGACGCGGCCGTCGAGGCCGGGCTCTTGCCGCTCAAGGTCAACACCGTGGTGCAACGCGGCCTGAACGAGCGCGGCATCTACGCGCTCCTGGAGCGTTTTCGGCACACGGGCGTCGTCGTGCGCTTCATCGAGTACATGGATGTCGGCACCCTCAACAAGTGGAACGAGAAGGAACTGGTGCCGTCGCGCGAGCTGGTTGATCTCATCAGGAAGCGCTGGCCGATCCGTCCCGTGGAGGCCGGTTATCGCGGGGAAGTGGCCGAGCGTTGGGAGTTCGAGGACGGCGGCGGCGAGATCGGTTTCATAAGCTCCGTGACCCAGCCGTTCTGCGGCGACTGCACGCGGGCCCGGTTGTCTTCGGACGGCAGCCTCTACACCTGCCTGTTTGCCGCCAGGGGCACGGACCTGCGCGGACCGATGCGCGATGGCATCGGCGACGCCGAGCTCGGCGAGATCATCGATCGGGTCTGGACCAATCGGGGCGACCGCTACAGCGAGCTGCGCGCGGAAGGCGGCCGCGAGGTGCGGACCGAGAAGATCGAGATGTACTACATCGGCGGGTAGCGAGCGTGCCCCAGAACAAGCTTACGCATCTTGATGAGCGCGGCCGACCGCGCATGGTGGACGTCGGCGGCAAGGCCGTCACGCACCGGACCGCGCACGCGCGGGTGGCGGTGCATTTCCCGCCCGAGGCGGCGCGCTCGTTTGCGGCCAACGAATTTTCCACGTCGAAAGGTCCCGTGTTTCATACCGCCATCGTCGCGGGCGTCCTTGCCGCGAAGCGCACCCACGAGCTTATTCCGTTCTGCCACCCGCTCGGCCTCGAGGACTGCCGGATCGAGATCGCCATGCAGGGGGAGGAGGCCGTCATCGACTGCCGCGTGAGCCTGCATGGACGGACCGGCGTCGAGATGGAGGCCATGACGGGCGCCAGCGTCGCGGCGCTGACCGTGTATGACATGTGCAAGTCCTTGTCCAAGGGCATTGTCATTCGTGAGGCCCGGCTCATCGAGAAGACCGGTGGCAAGAGCGGTGACTGGCGGGCGACCGGCTGATGCAGATTGAGATCAGTTACTTCGCCTGGTTGCGCGAGCGTGCGGGTCGCGAGGCCGAGACCGTGGAGACGTCCGCCGCGACGCCCGCGCAGCTCTGGACGGAACTGGATGCGCGCCATGATTTCGCGACGGAACGCCGTCATCTCAGGGTCGCCGTCAACGACGCCTTCTCGACGTGGGACACGCCGCTGGCGGACGGCGACAGGGTTGTATTCATTCCGCCGGTTTCGGGAGGTTAGCGCGCCATGTTTGAAATCAGCAGCAGCGTCATCGAGGTGGACTCGTTGCGGCACAGCCTGATGGATTCCGGTTGCGGCGGATACACCGCGTTCGAGGGCTGGGTCCGCGATCATCACCAGGGGCGCGCGGTCTCGGGGCTCCACTATGAAGCCTATGCCGACCTCGCAAGGGCGGAAGGGCTCAAGATTCTCGCCGAGGCGGAGGAACGCTTTGGCCCGGTGCGCCTCGCCTGCGTCCACCGGATCGGCGACCTGGCGGTCGGCGAGCTCGCCGTGTGGGTCGGGGCTGCAGCCCCGCACCGGGACGAGGCCTTCAAGGCCTGCCGCTATGTGATTGACGAACTCAAGCAGCGCCTGCCGATTTGGAAGAAAGAGCACTACATCGAGGGCGAATCGTCCTGGGTGGATTGCGAGCGCTGCCGTGCTGCCGGTCATGGCAAGCATGACCACGCGCATGAACACGCTGGTCGGCGGGAAGAAGAGACGGCAAGCTGAGCTGTGGGCGGCGCTGCGCCCATCTGCCGCAAGATCGCAGGCCGCGCCTAGAGCGCCATGCCGTAATAGGCGATCGGCATGTCTTCGCGTTTCGCAATCGTTTCGCGCGCGCTCTTGATGCACTCGAAGCGCATGCCCAGCTTTTCAGCGACCTTGATCGAGGCGGTGTTCGGCGGGTCGATGACCGCGACCAGCCGCGCCAGGCCCATGACTTCGCGGGCATGCCGGACGAATGCGGTGGCCGCTTCGCTCGCATAGCCTCGTCCCCAGTGCGCCTTCCAGATCCACCAGCCCAGTTCGAACTGGCCGTCGTCGTGCGGCTGCAGGCCGACCATGCCAATGACCTCGCTCGAGTCGGTCAGGACGACCGCCCCGAAGCAGATGCCGTGATTCCTCAGGTGACGAGCCTGCCGTGCAAGCAATTCGTCGACTTCCTCGTCCGACCACGTTCGGCCGCGAGTGATGAAACGCATCATTTCGGGGTCCCGCACCATGCGCTCGAGCACCGGCCGGTCCGCCTCTTCCCAAGGCCTGATATGAAGCCTGTCGGTATGCAGTATGAAAGCCATGAGCCCCGTGACCTCCGGCCAGCCTCGCGAGCAGCGCAAGGGGGACTGACTTGGACTACAGTCTGCCCGGACCATACATAATAAAGAGGGGAGTAGGAAAAAATGAACAAGCTTTTCTTGGCCGTAACGATTGCGATGCTTGCCTTGGGCCACATCCAGGCCGCCGAACACTCCCGCGAAGCCGTGCAGATCGACCCGGATAGCCACCAGGTCGTGTTCGAGAACGAGCACGTGCGCGTCATCGAAAATCTATCGAGCGCGGGCAAGACCAGTCCAATGCATACCCACGGCTCGATGCTGATCGTCAGCCTGGATCTCGCGCGCCTGAGAGTGACCCTGCCGGGCGGGGAGTCATCGATCGTTGATCTTCGCCCCGGCCAGGTGATGTGGACGGATGATCCGGAGCATGCCTGGCAGCTGCTGGCCGGACAGTTGCATGTGATCGCCATCGAGGTGAAGTCTGCGGCGAAGTCGAACTGAAGTCAGACAAAAAAAGGGGCCGCGGATGATCCGCAGCCCCTTTTCTGTTTGGCTCCCCGGGTCGGACTCGAACCAACGACCAACGGATTAACAGTCCGTCGCTCTACCAACTGAGCTACCGGGGAAAAATCGGTGGCGGCCAGTGCCCGCCAAGCCCGCAATTTTCAAGCAAGCCGCCCGAGCGTGTCAAGAAAGCCTCAGAGGACTGCGGCGATCCGGGCAACGGCTTCCCGCAGGGTCTCGAGCGAACACGCATACGACAGGCGTACATGTCCCGGCGCACCGAAGGCCATGCCCGGCACGACCGCGACGCCGGCCTTCTCGAGCAGGTACTCGGCAAAACCGTTGTCGTCATCGACCGAATCCAGCCTGGCGATCGCCCCGCTGACATCCGGGAATGCATAGAAGGCCCCGTCGGCCGGGAGACAGCTGACGCCCGGCAGCTTGTTCAGGGCGTCCACGAGCCAGTCGTGGCGCTGCCTGAAGGCCGCATTCATCTCGGCGATACAGGACTGGTCTCCGGTCAGTGCGGCCAGCGAGGCGTACTGCGAGATCGAGCAGGGATTGGAGGTGCTCTGGCCCTGGAGTTTCTTCATGGCGCCGATCAGCTTGCGCGGCCCGGCGGCGTAACCGATGCGCCAGCCGGTCATGGCGTAGACCTTCGAGACGCCATTGATCGTCACGACGCGATCGTGCAGGTCCGGCGCAGCCGTAAGCAGGCTGCAGAACGGTGCATCGCCCCAGTAGATGTGCTCGTAGATGTCATCCGTGGCCGTGATTACCTGCGGATGGGCACGGAGCACCTCCGCAAGCGCCTCGAACTCGGCCTGCGTGTAGGCGACCCCGGTCGGGTTGCTGGGGCTGTTGATGATGAGCAGCCGGGTGCGGGGCGTGATCGCGGCCTCGAGCTGCGCGGCCGTGATCTTGAAGTTCTGCTCGGCGCCCGCGGATACGATGACCGGGGTGGCGTCGGCCAGCAGCACGATGTCCGGATAGGACACCCAGTAGGGCGCCGGAATGATCGCTTCGTCGCCCGGGCCGAGCAGGGCGGCGGCGAGGTTATAGATGCTCTGCTTTGCGCCGCAGGAGACCAGCACCTGGTCGGGCTGGTACTCGATCTGGTTGTCGCGGCGAAACTTGTCGCAGATCGCCGTGCGGAGCTCGACGATGCCCTCGACGGCCGTGTACTTGGTCCGCCCGGCGCGAACCGCCTCGATCGCGGCCGCCTTGATGTGTTCCGGCGTATCGAAATCGGGCTCTCCGGCGCCGAGGCCGATGATGTCCCGGCCGGCGCGCTTGAGTTCGGCAGCCTTGGCCGTAACGGCCATGGTCGGAGATGGCTTGACGCGGGCAACCCGCTCGGCGAGGCGAAGATCCACGATTTCCCCCTGGTGCATAATGATTGGCTGGAGATGCGCCATGTCCGGCCCGCAGCCCGGATTCGGAGCATACGCGCGCCATGTTGAAATGAAAGGCTGCCGCCGTCCAGTAGGGATTGCCGCGAGATGAGCGAAGTGCGAGATCCAGAGTCCTCCGCCGGCCGGCCGTTCGAGCTGGCGTCGGACTATCAACCCGCGGGCGACCAGCCCGAGGCGATCTGCCAGCTGGTCGGCGGCCTCCAGGCGGGACTCGCGAGCCAGACGCTGCTCGGCGTGACCGGCTCCGGCAAGACCTACACCATCGCCAACGTCATCCAGGAACTGCAGCGGCCCACGCTCGTGCTGGCTCACAACAAGACCCTCGCCGCGCAGCTGTACGGCGAGTTCCGCGAGTACTTCCCGGGCAACGCCGTCGAGTATTTCGTTTCCTACTACGACTACTACCAGCCCGAGGCCTACATGCCGTCCTCCGATACCTATATCGAGAAGGACGCCTCGGTGAACGAGCACATCGAGCAGATGCGCCTCTCGGCCACCAAGGCCCTGCTGTCGCGCCCCGACAGCATCATTGTCGCGACGGTCTCGGCGATCTACGGTCTCGGCGATCCCGCCGCCTACCTGCGCATGGTCCTGCACCTCGACCGGGGCGATCGCATGGGCCAGCGCACGCTGCTCAGGCGGCTCGCCGACATGCAGTACGCGCGCAACGAGGTCGATCTGCGGCAGGGCACCTACCGGGTGCGCGGCGACATCATCGATGTGTTCCCGGCGGAATCCGAGCGCGAGGCGATCCGCGTGCAGCTGTTCGACGACGAGATCGAGTCCCTGTCGTGGTTCGACCCGCTGACCGGGGAAGTGCTGCGCAAGGTGCCGCGCGCGACCATTTTCCCCAAGACACACTACGTCACGCCGCGCGAACGCCTCCTCGCCGCGATCGACGAGATCAAGGCGGAGCTGCGCGAGCGCCTGCAGGTGCTCCGCGCGGCGGACAAGCTCGTCGAGGCGCAGCGGCTCGAGCAGCGCACGATGTTCGACCTGGAGATGATCGTGGAGCTCGGCTACTGCCAGGGCATCGAGAACTACTCGCGCTACCTGTCCGGCCGGGAAAGCGGCGAACCGCCCCCGTGCCTGTTCGATTACCTGCCAAAAGATGCCCTGCTGGTCGTGGACGAGTCGCACGTGACCATCCCGCAGCTCGGGGGCATGTACAAGGGCGATCGCAGCCGCAAGGAAACCCTGGTCGAATTCGGTTTCCGCCTGCCTTCGGCGCTCGACAACCGCCCGCTGCGCTTCGATGAATTCGAGGCACTTTCGCCGCAGACCATCTATGTCTCGGCCACGCCGCGCCAGTACGAGCTCGAACGCGCCGGCCAGGTCGTGGAGCAGGTGGTGCGCCCCACCGGCCTGGTGGATCCCGAGGTCGAGGTGCGGCCCGTGCGCCACCAGGTGGACGACGTGCTCTCCGAGATTGCCTTGCGGGTCGCCAGTAACGAGCGCGTCCTCATTACGACCCTCACCAAGCGCATGGCCGAGGACCTGACCGACTACCTCGCCGAGCACGGCGTCCGAGTTCGTTACCTGCATTCCGACATCGAGACGGTCGAGCGCACGGAGATCATCCGTGACCTGCGGCGGGGCGAGTTCGACGTCCTCGTCGGGATCAACCTGTTGCGCGAAGGTCTCGATATGCCGGAGGTGTCGCTGGTCGCGATCCTGGATGCGGACAAAGAAGGATTCCTGCGGTCCGAGGGCTCGCTGATCCAGACTATCGGCCGCGCGGCGCGCAACGTGCACGGCAAGGCGATCCTCTACGCCGACAAGGAAACAGGCTCCATGCGTCGGGCGATCGAAGAAACCAACCGGCGGCGCATTAAGCAGATCGCGTTCAATGAGGCCCACGGCATCACCCCCCAGACCATCATCAAGCGCGTCGCGGATGTCATGGAGGGCGCGCGCGAGGAGGGCGCCCGCGGCCGCGCGGAGTCGCCGCGGCGCAAGGTTGCGGAGCCGCGCCTCGCCTACGAGCGCCTCACCCCGGAGGAGGTCATGAAGCGCATTCGCAAGCTGGAGGGCGAGATGTACCGGCACGCCCGGGAACTGGAGTTCGAGCGCGCCGCCGAGATTCGGGACGAGATCGAGCGCCTGCGGCACGAGGGGCTGGGATTGCCGGGGGACATGGTGCAGGTGCGCTGATGGCTGACGGGGACACTGCTTTCAAGCCATGTCGCCTGGTCGCAGTTTGACCGCGGGGGCGGGATGTCACAGGCCCGCTTCGCTCGGCGAAATCTTTAGCTCGCTCAGCAGGCCTGTGACATCCCGCCCCGCTGCGGCGCCGACGATGCTGGCACCCAGCCGCGTCCTGGCCGCGGTCGACCCGTGCGGAACCCTGCGGTGGTCCGGCAGAGCCGGAAAAAGCTTGCCCGGCAAAGGGTTCGCCGGTATTCTCTCCGCCCTTACATCAGGCGCGTAGCTCAGTGGTAGAGCACTACGTTGACATCGTAGGGGTCGGCGGTTCAAACCCGCCCGCGCCTACCAAATCCGAGACGCGCACGCCCCGGAGAGATCCTTCAGCCGGATTCTCCCCGGGGCGTGCAGTCCGATACTGAGCCAGCGGAAACCCATGCCGGTCATCACGCTCCCTGACGGAAGTCAGCGCAGCTTCGACGCGCCACTCACGGTCGCCGAGCTCGCTGCAGACATCGGTCCCGGTCTTGCCAAGGCCGCGGTGGCCGGCCGCGTGGGCGGCCGCCTCGTGGACACCTCCCACCGCATCGAGCGCGATGCCGAGGTAGCGGTCGTCACCAGTCGCGACGACGATGGCCTGGAGATCATTCGCCACTCCACGGCGCATCTGCTCGCCCAGGCTGTGAAGCAGCTGTTCCCCGACGCCCAGGTCACCATCGGCCCGGTTATCGAGGACGGTTTCTACTACGATTTCGCCTTCGAGCGGGCCTTCACGCCCGAGGATCTCGCGGCCATCGAGGCCCGCATGGCGGAGCTCGCCGAGGCGGACCAGCCGGTGCATCGCGAGGTGATGGCGCGTGACGCGGCGGTCGAGTTCTTTCGCGGCATCGGCGAGGAATACAAGGCGCGGATCATCGAGGCGATCCCGCCCAGCGAGGACATCAGCCTCTACGGGCAGGGCGATTTCAAGGATCTCTGCCGGGGCCCGCATGTGCCGCGCACGGGCCTGCTGAAGGCCTTCAAGCTCACCAAGGTGGCCGGCGCCTACTGGCGCGGCGATGCACGCAACGAGCAGCTGCAGCGCATCTATGGCACAGCCTGGCCCGATGCGAAGGCCCTCAAGGCCTACCTGACCCGCATCGAGGAAGCCGAGAAGCGCGATCACCGCCGCATTGGCCGCGATCTGGACCTGTTCAGCATCCAGGAAGGGGCCGGCGGCGGGTTGGTGTTCTGGCATCCCCACGGCGCCCGTATCAGGCGCGTCATCGAGGACTATTGGCGCGAACAGCACGTGGCCGCCGGCTACGAGTTGCTGTTCACGCCGCACATCGCGCTGGAAGACCTCTGGCACACCTCCGGCCACACGGACTTCTATCGCGAGTCCATGTACCGGCCGATGGAAGAGGACGGCCAGCCTTACCAGCTCAAGCCGATGAACTGCCCGTTCCACATACTCGTGTACCAGGACCGGCTGCGCTCCTACCGCGAGCTGCCGATGCGCTGGGCGGAGCTCGGCACCGTCTACCGCCACGAGATGTCAGGCGCGTTGCACGGCCTGATGCGCGTGCGCGGCTTCACGCAGGACGACGCCCACGTGTTCTGCCGCGAGGAGCAGATCGAGGAGGAGGTTCTGCGCGTCCTCGACCTGACGCTCGGGATGCTCGGCGACTTCGGCTTCGACAGCTACGAGGTCAACCTCTCGACCCGGCCCGAGAAGGCGGTCGGCTCGGTGGAGATCTGGGACAAGGCGACCGCGGCCCTGAAGGGCGCCCTGGAGCGCAAGGGACTCGACTACATCCTCGACGAGGGCGGCGGCGCCTTCTACGGACCGAAGATCGATCTGAAGATCGAGGACGCCATCGGGCGCAAGTGGCAGTGCTCCACCGTGCAGCTGGACTTTAACCTGCCGGAACGCTTCGAGATGGAGTACGTGGCCGCCAGCGGGGAGCGCCGCCGGCCCATCATGATCCACCGCGCGCTGCTCGGTTCGCTGGAGCGGTTCTTCGGAATTCTGATCGAGCATTACGAGGGCAAGTTCCCCGTCTGGCTGGCTCCGGTTCAGGCCGTGGTGCTCAATATCACGGACAAACAGGCCGAATACGTCGATTCCGTAGCGAAAACCCTAAATAATCAGGGATTTCGGGTCGCAGCCGACTTGAGAAACGAGAAGATCGGCTTTAAAATCCGCGAGCATACTATGCAAAAGGTGCCCTTCCTCCTGGTCGCAGGTGACCGGGAGAAGGAGGCTGGTTCGCTGGCCGTGCGATCGCGCAGCGGCGAGGATCTGGGGTCGATGAGTATCGACGACCTCGGAAAATTCCTCGCACGCCAAGTCGCGATGCGCGGCCGGTCTGTTATGGAGGATTGACGCATCACAGCGTCCAAACGAGTTCGGCGCAACGAGGATATCGGCGCGCCACAATTGAGGATCATCGGCTCGGACGGCGAGCAGCTCGGCATCATGAGTCGCGAAGAGGCCCTGAGGCTCGCGATGAGTGAAGGGCTCGATCTCGTCGAGGTTGCGCCCACGGCGGAGCCTCCAGTCTGCAAGGTGATGGACTACGGCAAGTTCGTCTTCGAGCAGAACAAGAAGAGCCAGGTCGCCAAGAAGAAACAGCGGCAGATCCAGGTCAAGGAAGTCAAGTTCCGGCCGGGAACAGAGGAAGGCGACTACCAGGTGAAACTCAAGAACCTGGTGCGTTTCCTCACCGCGGGAGACAAGGCCAAGGTAACCCTGAGGTTCCGCGGCCGGGAGATGGCGCACAAGGAATTGGGCGCCAAGCTCCTCGAAAGGGTGCGGGACGACCTCGTCGAATTGGCGTCGGTCGAGCAATTCCCGCAAATGGAAGGGCGCCAGATGACCATGGTGCTGACGCCCAAGAAAAAGTGAGCCGCGGACCGAGGGGCCGAAACCCCGAGGCCGTTGCTACGCCTGCAGGGTCGTTGAACCCGACCAGGCCATAAAACGGAGAAACGAGATGGCAAAGGTCAAGATGAAAACGAATCGCGGGGCCGCGAAGCGGTTCCGTGCGACGGGCGGGGGCGGCTTCAAGCGGGGCCAGTCCCACCTGAATCACATCCTCACGAAGAAGAGCACCAAGCGGAAGCGCCACCTCCGGTCCACCGAAATGGTGGCCGAGAGCGATGTGAAGGCCGTCCGCAAGATGCTCCCCTACGCGTAAGGAGGTGAACCATGGCACGAGTTAAGCGTGGCGTGACCGCCCGTGCGCGTCACAAGAAAATCCTCAAGAAGGCCAAGGGCCATTACGGCCAGCGGCGCAAGAGCTTCCGCGTTGCGAAGCAGTCGGTCACCAAGGGCGGGCAGTACCAGTACCGCGACCGCAAGGCACGCAAGCGCGATTTCCGCGCGTTGTGGATCGTGCGCATCAACGCAGGTGCGCGGATGCATGGTCTGTCTTACAGCCGCCTGATCGACGGCCTGAAGAAGGCCGGCGTCGAGCTGGATCGCAAGGTGTTGGCGGACATGGCCGTGTTCGAGCCGGAAGCCTTTGGCGTCATCGCCGAACAGGCCAAGGCCGCACTCGCCGCATAAGCCGAACCGGATTGTTCCGGATATGCCGCGGCGCGCTGTGCGCTGCGGCGACGGCGCGAAGGGGGAAGGCCTTGCGAGGCCTTTCCCCTTTTCTGTTGCAGGGGGATCAGCGTGGAAGATGCGGCACAGCTGCTTGAAAAAGGGCGCGAGGAAATCGTGGCCTGTGACGATTTGGCGGGCCTCGACGAGGTCCGGGTCCGGTACCTGGGCAAGAAGGGGCTCCTCACGGGGCTGCTGAAGTCTCTCGGCGCCTTGTCTGCCGAGGCGCGGCCCGCGGCGGGACAGGTAATCAACGAGGCGAAGCAGGCTCTGCAGGCAGCCCTGGCGGCGCGCAAGGAATACCTGGAGGCGCTGGGTGAGCAGCACGCGATCGAGGCCCAGCGCGTGGATGTGACCCTGCCTGGCCGCGGCGAGGCGATGGGCGGTCTCCACCCGGTCACACGGACCATGCGGCGGATGGAGACGATTTTCCGCCACGCGGGGTTCGAGGTACACACCGGGCCCGAGGTCGAGGACGAGTTCCATAACTTCGAGGCGCTCAACATTCCAGAGCATCATCCGGCTCGGGCGATGCATGACACCTTCTATTTCGGCGACGGACGGCTGCTGCGCACGCACACCTCGCCGGTGCAGATTCGCTCCATGCGGCGCCAGGGCGCACCGATCCGCCTGATCGCGCCGGGGCGCGTGTATCGGTGCGATTCCGACCAGACGCACTCGCCCATGTTCCACCAGGTCGAGGGGCTGGTCGTCGATCACGGCGTGAGCTTTGCGCACCTGAAAGCGGTGTTGCACGACTTCCTCGAGTGTTTCTTCGAGCGCAAGGTCCGGGTGCGTTTCCGGCCATCGTATTTTCCGTTCACCGAGCCGTCGGCCGAGGTCGACGTGGAGTGGGGCGATGGCTGGCTGGAGGTGCTCGGTTGCGGCATGGTGCATCCGCGCGTGCTGGAATTCGGCGGCATCGACCCGGAGGAATTCACGGGCTATGCCTTCGGCATGGGCGTGGAGCGCCTCGCGATGCTGCGCTACGGCGTCAACGATCTGCGGCTGTTCTTCGACAACGACCTGCGGTTTCTCAGGCAGTTCAACCAGGGAGCGGTGCGATGAAGCTCAGCGAGCGCTGGCTACGCGAGTGGGTCGATCCGCCCGTGGACACGGCCGCGATCGTCAGCCAGCTGACCATGGCCGGGCTCGAGGTCGACGGCACCACGCCCGCCGCGCCGGCATTCTCGTCGGTGGTGGTCGGCCTGGTGGAATCCGTCGAGCGCCACCCTGACGCGGACAAGCTGAGCGTCTGCCGCGTCGATGTTGGCGCCGGCGAGCAACTAGGCATCGTCTGTGGCGCGCCGAATGTACGCGTGGGCATGAAGGCCCCTGTCGCGCTGGTCGGGGGCGAGTTGCCCGGCGGGCTGAAGATCAAGCGCGCGAAGCTGCGCGGCGTGGAAAGCGTCGGCATGCTTTGCTCCGAGCGCGAACTCGGGCTGGGAGAAAGCCACGACGGTCTGTGGGACCTGCCTTCGGACGCGCCGGTCGGCGTTGACTTGCGGGAGTGGCTCGGGCTTGACGACCAGGTCATCGACGTGGACCTGACCCCGAACCGGGGAGATTGCTTCAGCGTGCTCGGCATCGCGCGGGAAGTCGCGCTGCTCAATAGGTTGCCGCTCGGCGGGCCCGAGATCTACCCGGTCGCGCCGGCCATCGCTGACGAGTTTCCTGTCGAGGTGCGCGCGCCGCAAGCCTGCCCAAGGTTCGTGGGACGGGTGATCCGTGGCATCCGCGCCGACGCGGTGACGCCGCTGTGGCTGCGGGAAAAGTTGCGCCGCGCCGGGCTGCGCCCGATTCACCCGGTGGTCGACGTGACCAACATCGTCATGCTCGAACTCGGGCAGCCGATGCACGGCTTCGACCTCGGCACGCTGCGCGACGGGATCATCGTCCGCCTCGCGGAGCCGGGCGAGCGCATCGTGCTGCTCGACGGGCGCGAAGCGACGCTCGAGCCGGACACGCTCGTGATCGCCGATCACGGGGGGCCGCGTGCGGTCGCGGGCATCATGGGCGGAGAGGATTCCGGCGTTTCCCCGGAAACGCGCGACGTGTTCTTCGAGGTAGCGTTCTTTGCGCCGCTCGCGATTGCAGGGCGCGCGCGCCGACTCGGGCTGCACACCGACGCCTCGCTGCGCTTCGAGCGCGGCGTGGATCCGGCGCAGCAACGGCGGGCCATCGAGCGGGCGACGGCCCTGTTGCTCGAGATTGCCGGGGGCGATGCGGGGCCCGTGCTGGAGCGGGCAGCGGCGGAGCACCTGCCCGAGCGCAAGCCCGTCCTCCTGCGCCGCGCCCGCCTGGCCGCGTTGCTCGGCCACACCGTGCCCGACGCGGAGGTCGAGCGGATTCTCGCGGGCCTCGGCATGGCACTTTGCCGCGATGATGCGGGCTGGGAGGCGACCCCGCCTTCACATCGTTTTGACATTGCGCTCGAGGTAGACCTGATCGAGGAGGTCGCACGGATCCACGGTTACGACCGGCTTCCAGAGGAACGCGGCCCTGGCGCAGGCGGCCTCGGCAATGCGACCGAGGGTCGCGTGCCCGCTTCGCGCATCGCCGACACGCTTGCCGCACGCGGCTATCAGGAAGTCGTAACCTACAGCTTCGTGGATCCGGAGACGCAATCCTTGCTGTTTCCTGACGCCGAGTCGCTGCCCCTGTCCAACCCCATCTCCTCGGAGTTGAGCCGGATGCGGGTGTCGCTCTGGCCGGGGCTCCTCCACGCCCTGAAGCGCAACCTGAGCCGTCGCCAGCCTCGCGTCAGGATTTTCGAGCACGGTCTGAGGTTTATCGTCCAAGATACTGGATTAAAACAACTTAGCACCGTCTCTGGCCTGCTCTCTGGCGCGTGCTTGCCGGAGCAGTGGGGCGCCACGACGGGCAATGTCGACTTCCATGACGCGAAGGGCGACGTGGAGGCCTTGCTGGGCCTCACTTTCCTGGACTTTTCTTTTGAGCCGGCCGAACACCCGGCGCTGCACCCGGGCCAGGCGGCGCGCGTCTTGCGGGGTGGGCGCGAAGCGGGCTGGATCGGCGCCCTGCACCCGCGACTCGTCCGCGCGCTCGACCTGGAGCGCGCGCCGCTCGTCTGGGAGTTGGATGAACACATTAGCTTTGGCGCAGAGCTCCCTGTTTTCAAAGATATTTCCCGTTTCCCGGGAATCCGGCGAGACATCGCTATCGTGGTCGATGAGCGCGTGCCGGTGCAGGATCTCCTGGCAGCGATCCGCATTGCAGGTGGGGCCCTTTTAACAGAATCCAAGATTTTCGACGTGTATAGCGGAAATCATATAGATTCGGGTCGAAAAAGTGTGGCCTTCGGCTTGATTTTACAGGATTCCTCACGCACTCTTACCGACGATCAGGCAGACCGGGTCGTAGCCGCGGTGGTGGCTAAGCTCGAGGCAGAATTCGACGCCAGGATAAGAAACTGACATGGCACTCACCAAGGCAGAAATGGCGGAAGCGTTGTTCCAGGACATGGGCCTGAACAAGCGCGAGGCGCGCGAGCTTGTCGAGATGTTCTTCGAGGAGCTCAGGACCGCGCTGGCGAATGGTGAGCAGGTGAAGTTGTCCGGGTTCGGTAATTTCGACCTCAGGGACAAGAACCGGCGTCCGGGCCGCAATCCCAAGACCGGCGAGGAGATTCCCATTACCGCGCGTCGGGTCGTGACATTCCGTCCCGGCCAGAAGCTCAAGACACGAGTGGAAGCGTATGCTGGAACCGGGGAATAACAACGAACTGCCGGTAATCCCCGGCAAACGCTACTTCACCATCGGTGAAGTAAGCGAACTCTGCGGCGTCAAGCCGCACGTGCTCAGGTACTGGGAACAGGAGTTTCCGCAACTCAAGCCCGTGAAGAGACGCGGTAACCGGCGCTATTACCAGCGGCGCGACGTACTGCTGATTCGCCAGATTCGCGGCCTGCTCTACGAAGAGGGCTTTACGATCGGCGGCGCGCGGCAACGTCTCACTGGGGATGAGGCCAAGGAAGACCTCACGCAGAGCGTACAAATCGTGCGCCAGCTCCGCATGGAACTCGAGGAAGTCCTCAAGATCCTCCGCAGCAAGTAGTTGCGCGCCGGATCGCGGCTGCAAACACCTGCCCGTGTCCTATACTCCGCCCGAGGGCCGAGCGGGCGAATTCACACGCATCTCTCACCGCGGGTAATCCGCTGGCCCCGAGGAGAGGCCATGCGATTCTCGACGCGCGTCCTTGCAAGCGCCTTGCTGCTCCTGCTGGCCGCGGCCTGCGGACGCGGCCTGCCGGATGGTGGCGAGCCCGCCGTGGCCAAGCCGCCCGAGGCAGGTGCAGCGCAGACCCTGCAGGAGGCTGATTGCCGCCTGACCATGGGGTGGGATCCGTGGCCCCCATTCCACTACACGGGCTTCGGTGGTGAGCTCACCGGCTTCGATGTCGAACTGCTGCGCGCCATGGCTGCTGATGCGGGTTGTGAACTTGAATTCGCAAGAGAAAGCTGGGCGGTACTGCTCGGGCAGGTGCGCGACGGCCGCATCGACCTGCTCACCGGCGCGACGATGACTGAGGCCAGGGAGACCTTTGCCTATTTCTCGCAACCCGTGCGCGAAGAACAGTTTGCGCTGTTCATCCGCACCGGAGAGGCACACTTCTGGCAGGGAAGCGGCCTGCGTGAACTCATGGATCGAGGCCTGCGGCTCGGCGTGACCGATGCCTACGTCTACAGCGAACCGGTGCAGGCGGTCATCGACGACCCGGTCTACACAGCGCGAGTGACACTTTCGCGATTTGGCGAGGCTAATATCGGGCTGTTGCTCGACGGTGCGATCGACGCCTTCGCGGATGACAGCTTCGCAGCCGCGACGATGATCCGCCGCCTCGGTTTTGAAGGCGCCATCAGCAAGCACCGCCTGTCCCTAGGCGAAGGGACCAAGGTGCGCATCATGTACAGCAAGGCAACGGTTCCGCCAGAGCTCGTGGCCCGCCTTGACGCGAGCCTCGCGCGCCTGAAGGAGTCTGGAGAGTACGCCAGCCTGCAGCACCGCTATCTCGATTGAGCCTGAGCTGTCCCGCGGCAAGCACGCATCGCTTTGCCCGGCAGGGGGCATCGGTTATCATGCCGCACCTTCGGACGGCTTTCTGACGGTTCTGTTTTTCTCTCGGTCGGGGCGTGGCGCAGCCTGGTAGCGCACCTGCATGGGGTGCAGGGGGTCGGAGGTTCAAATCCTCTCGCCCCGACCACTAAATAACTTAAAAATAAGAAAGTATGACGAGCCTTCCGGGGCTCGTTCTTCATTTGGGTATACCGTTGGCGGCTGACGCCCTTGCAGCACGAAGTGGGGACTCACTGCCAGAGCCGTGACTTTCAGCGCCATTGCCAAGGGCCGCATGCGGGCCAACTCGCACAGAAGGAATCGTCGCTGGCAACCGCACGGAGTGGCGATAGCAGGAATGTGCGCCAAGCCGATGGACTTTACTTACTTCGCGCGCGGACGCTTCGGTGGCTTACGCGGTGCCTTTCGCGGCGCTTTCGGCGGAACTTCCATCGCCGCACTGATGCGCAGCACCTGGCCCGCGACCCGCGTCTTGGCGAGCTCCGCCATGACCATCTTCGGCATGCCCTTGGGCAACCCGACGAAGGTGTGGTCCTCGCGGATGTCGACGTGGCCGATCTGCCAGCCCTCAAGGCCGGCGACATTGGTTATGGCGCCTACGATGTTGCCGGGTTTCACGCCATGCGTGTATCCGACCTCGATACGGAAGGTCTCCG
>Ga0209498_1000094_pt1 | contig 49322 bp, 49 predicted proteins | sample WalLakDeSediment_FD_184131 | JGI IMG/M metagenome (GOLD analysis project Ga0209498, IMG submission 184131) | Lake sediment microbial communities from Walker lake, Nevada to study Microbial Dark Matter (Phase II) - Walker Lake 11/02/13 Deep... | ecosystem: Environmental > Aquatic > Freshwater >... | reverse complement strand
TAATTGTGCGAACCTCCGGCATATACCAATTGATATTTCCAGTCTCAGCATCAGCCATTGGGAATGCACCGCGTGCATAAAGCCGCAGCATATTTTCAGGCTTCAGCAGCTCTTTTGGATCGATATGCTGTTTACTATTCAAAATTATTTTTCATTTCTTTATATAAATAAACTTAGGGAATGTTAAACATTTCCTCAACTCTATATTTAGTTCTTGGTTTTTAGTTAATTGTTTTGGTTTTTCGGTTTTCGGTTTTGGTTCATTGGTTATTGGTTAAATTCAGAATATGCCTACTTAAAAATTATATTTGCTAAAACCAGTGACGAATTAACTATAACTAAAAACTCTTAACTAATAACCAAAATCTGCTTAAATTTACGCCTCATTTTTGAATTCTGTTTTTTCAATATATCCGGTATGAATAAAAAAATTGCAGTAGTTGCTCTTGGTGGTAACGCCCTTTTAAGGGGAAATGAAGTAGGTACAATCCAGCAGCAGGAAAAGAATACTTATGATACCTTTATTCATCTGCTGAAACTGCTTAAAGATGGTTATGAACTTGTGATAACTCATGGAAACGGTCCGCAGGTTGGAAATATAATGTTAAGGAATGAAGCTGGTTATAAGGAATATAAAATCCCTCAAATGCCGCTGGATATTTGTGTTGCCGATTCGCAGGGCGGAATTGGATATATGATAGAGCGGCAAGTCAAGAATATCCTTCGTGAAAGCAAGATCAGGAAAAATGTTGTTACTGTTATTACTCAGGTATTGGTTGATAAAAATGATCCTGCTTTTATTGAGCCCACTAAGCCCGTCGGCAGATTTTATTTGAAAGAGGAAGCAGAACTTCTTGCCAGAGCCGGAGGATTAATTTTTAAAGAAGATCCGAGAAAAAGAGGATGGCGAAGAGTTGTTCCTTCACCGGCACCTGTAGATATTCTTAACAGGAAGATAATCCGTGATCTTGTTAAGCGAGGAAATATAGTAATTGCAGCAGGCGGCGGCGGTGTCCCTGTATATAGAGATGAGAAGAAAAATCTTGTTGGTGTTGAAGCCGTAATTGATAAAGATTTTGCCTCATCTTTACTCGCAACCGAAATCAACGCTGATGCATTTTTTATTCTTACAGATGTGCCAAACGTTTATCTGAATTTTCATAAACCGAACCAGCAAAAACTGGAAAAGATTACTGTGCAGGAAGCTGAGAAATATTTGGAGGCAGGAGAGTTTGCGGACGGTAGTATGGGTCCCAAAATTTTATCTGCAATTCAGTTTGTGAAAAATGGAGGTAAAGAAACAATAATTACTGAATCAACTCAACTCAGCAATCCTGATTGCGGAACCAGGATAGTTGCAGATAATATTTAGTAACAATCCTTACGCAAAAAGTTGAGGAGTTAAGAAATAACATCTTTTTATCTAAAAAAAATTAAATGTAAACGAGATTTCAACTAAAAAATAAAAGCATTATTTTACATTACGAAAGATGTCATCTCTCTGCCCGCGCAACTTAACTTAGCAATTTTTATTTGGAGTAAATGTAGTTGTTCAAAACTTCAACTGTCAATTTGCAGGCAGACAAATCCAGTTCAAGCAAATCCCTCATAGCAAGTACACCAACAAGTTGTTCATTCTCGATAACCAAAATATGTCGTGTATTGGCTTCCTTCATTTTTGCCAAAACTGATTCATTTGGTTCATTTATATCTGCGATGATTAACTTTGTACTCATCACATCATCAACACTGGTTTCGTCAAGATTCTTGTTTTGTGCAATTACTCTTTTAACAAGATCTCTTTCCGAGAAAACCCCTACCAGCTTGTCATTATCCATAACAGGAACAAGTCCCACACTCTTTTCCGCCATATACAAAACAACATCTTTTATTGACATTCCCTTTTTAACAGTGAAGATTTCCCGATTAGCTAATATTTCTTTTACATTTTCCATTGTTACTCCTTTATTTTTGTTCTAATATAAAAATTATCCTGTCAGATGCAAAGAGTAAAATATGATTTTTGTTAAAGGAATCAATATCCAATAGGTTAATTCTATCTAAAAAAATTAGTTGTCTGTGTGGAGACTGGAGTGGATGCTATTCAGTTCTTTGAATAAACTCTTTTATGATTTTATCGTTTGAGGAAAGAAGTTCTGAAGGGGAACCAAGAAAATATATTTTCCCTTCGTGCATCATTGCCACCTGGTTAGCAACATTTTTAACGCTGTACATATCGTGAGTAACAACAATAGAGGTTACATTTAATTTATCGGTAAGATCTTTTATTAAACCATCTATTGAGTCTGACATAATCGGATCAAGCCCTGTCGTAGGCTCATCGTAGATAATATAATCGGGGTCAGTAATTAAGGCTCTTGCAAGCCCAACTCTTTTTTTCATTCCACCGGAAAGTTCTGCGGGTTTAAGTTTTTGAACACCTCTCATACCAACTAATTCTAATTTCTCAGCAACTCGTTTATCTAATTCTACTCTTGCGAAATCATTCCCTGATTCAACTAACGGAAGCGCTATATTTTCCTCAACCGTCATTGAATCAAACAAAGCAGAACCCTGAAATAAAAACCCGAATTTTCTCCTGAGTGTATAAAGTTCCTGCATCGTCATCTCATCAACTTTTTGCCCTTCAACTTTCACATATCCTTCATCGGGATAAAGCAGCCCTACGATATGTTTTATTAAAACACTTTTACCGCAGCCGCTTCTGCCGATAATAACTATTGTTTCCCCGGTATCAATTTCCAGGTTAACCCCCCGAAGTACTTTGTTTTCACCAAAAAATTTATGAAGGTTTTTAATTTCTATCATTTTATTCTTTAATTATTACTGTTTAAAATAGATAAAAGAGCGGAGGATTATAAATCTGAATTTAAAATAAAAAACCAGACTGATAATTATTTCAGTCTGGTTAATAAAAGCAACTTAAGGGTTTTAGTTATTTTCTATCACTGATGCACCAAGTGCCTGGGCACCTATGCCTGCAACAAATCCCCTTGCATATACTGTCAGAATTTTTCCGGTTGGAAGAGTTACACTACCTAAGTCCAGAACAACAGTAGCTGTGCCTGCTAATCTGACCTGCAAATTATAGTTTCCGCCATCCAATGGAGTGAATGCCGTACTTCCTTTGAAAGCAACGTTTCCGAATACTACTGTTCCATCAGCAAGAGTAATGTCTACTGCAGGTGCATCGGGTGATAAGTGAATAAATCTTACGTGCACTTTTCCTGAAGCCGGTGCTGCTAAATTATCTTCCAAAACCAAAGGCTCAATGTTTGCCACTGAATCAACTGCAAATATTGAGTAAGACTTATCCTTTGCAAAATTTATATTTCCTTCAATAACTGTGGTTGATGTACCGGTAACATTAACCTTTATATTTCTTGTACCGCTTGGCAAAGTTAAGTAAGGTGTGTTCTGAAGATAAGTAAGATTTGTTCCCGCAACTGTATTATCTACAAGTATATCAACACCAGGTGCATCAGGTGAAGCATGAATGACCATTGTTGATGAATTGGACGGAACTGGCTGCATTGGATCTTCTTCGTCATCGCAACCAACGAAAGTAAATGCAGTTATTGACACTGCGAGAGCTAAAACAAGATTTTTGAATTTCATTTTGATTTCCTTTTTAACAGATGAAATATTTATTACTTAATTAACGAACTTTATAACAGATTGTCCTCTCCTGAGGTTCCATTTCAGAAAAAATTTTTGTAAATGGATTAAAAAGGCTGATTTGCCTATTTAGGCTATAGAAGCTAAAAAAAGCGGTTTATATCGCAAAGTGTTGAATTTTGTTGAAAGATCTAAATAAAAATTTGTTTAAGATGATGATCCATGTGATCAACATAATCTTTCATCAGGAAAAATAATGTGTCAGCATTTTCGAAAGGATCTTCGGCAGTTATTTTTATTTTCAGATTTTCTTCAGGAGTATTCTGCATTATGAAAAGAATATGCTCGTTGTAAACCTTCCACAAATTCACAAGCTGTTCAGTATCCTTTTCATTGTAATTTTGAATTCTAATCCAATCATTCTGAGCATAACCATCTACAAAAAATGGTGATGGTAAAAACTGAATTTTTATAAACCTGTGATGATTGTTTGCTGCGGAATCAATTAAATGTCCAAGCAATTCTTTTTTAGACCATTTATTCGGTGCAGGTTTTCTTCTCAATTCCCCTTCAGGATATTTCAAAAATTCTGATGGAGCCAGATTGATATGCTGCTGTAAACGAAAAATTACCTCACCGAATTCTTTAGTCATAAAATTTCCTTAATGATTTTTTGTTCAAATTAACCGCTATACCGTTTGTAAGCGGATGCAAGCTTTGTATCGTATTTATTTTCTGCAAAGAGAGGTCCGTTGTAGCCGCGGGCAAACTTAGCCCAGTCTTTATTCCGTAAATGTTTAACCAAACCTTCTGATTGTATGAATTTACCAAATGCCATCAGATGATGTCCTTCTGATTTGTTCATTGCATCCACAAAACTCTTAACGGAATTGTACCCGCATATTTCATAGTGATAACCCAAAATCTGGAACAAACCCCAGGAAGCTGATTCAAGTGCTGCTGATTCATTAATTGCTTTTGCTCTGGTCAGTCTTTCATATTCCTTCTCTCCACCCTTGTAATATTTTTTTGTCCATTTCGGATACAGAATTTCTTCATTACCAGTTAAATAGTTGTCAGGATTTAATCCGTGCAGTTTAAGCCTTTTCCAGAAAACATGACCTTCAAAAAGAATTTTTGGTTTACCGCTTGTTAAAAAACCTCTTCCGCTTGATTCCACTTCGTTAACAGCTTTTATTACTGCCAGTTCAAGGTCAAGTTCTTTGGCAAGATTGATAAGGTCATTTTCTGAAAGTAATTTACCTTCTGTTTTCTGAATTTCCTTTGGCACTGCGGCAGTCAATTTTATCCAGGTCTTTGTACCTACAATTCCATCAACAACTAAATTATTTTTCTTCTGGAATTCTCTAACTGCATTATCGGTGTTTTTACCAAAGTGACCATCTATATCAATCTGGTAACCGGCTTTTACAAGAAGCTCCTGGAGAAGTATTACCGAATCGCCTTTTGAATTGCGTTTAATCGTGATCATCTATTCGCTCCTTAATATTGCTTTTAAGTTTAATTAATCAACTATAATTTCCTCGCAACAACAACTACTGTTTTCATTGTTTCAACAACGCCTGAACCTTCGTTAATGGCTTCAAGAAATATAATATATATTCCGATTCTCAATGTTTGGCCGTCATCGCCAATTCCATCAAAAATAATTGAGCCGGATGAACCGCTTGCCTGGTTATTCGCAAGTGTCCTGACAAGTCTTCCTTTGTTATCGAATATTTTTATGCGGACCTGTGAAGTTGCCTGAGTCAATTTGTAATTGATGATTGTAAAATCTTCAAAGCCATCATTATCCGGTGAGAATGGATTCGGTGAAACAGAAATATTTGATTCAATATTCGGATTAACAGTGTAAATGCTATTCTGGTTTCCGGGTGTTGCACCTATTGGTATAACAGAACTGCTCCAATTGCTCGGATCGTTTGCACCGAGATTCGGATTTATTCTTTCCAGAGAAATATTTTTTGTTGAACCAAAGTTCCTGTTGTGCCATTTGTTTGAGTACCAAACTGAATCAATTACATTTCCTTTTACATCTCTCAAAAGAATTAATTCTCCGGTATTTACAAGACCAAGAGTCGAAACACCAATAACATTTTTATAAACCGATTCATCCAATCCATATTTTTTAACCACCAATGAATCCGCAGCCAGCAAAAAGAAAGAGTTATTCGGAATCATCAGTGATATTTGAGAAAGCCTGTATCTGTTTCCGTTCTCATCAACTATTTCCCAGCCGCCCACGTTTACAGAATCGCCGCTTATGTTTAAGAACTCAACAAACTCGCTGTTGTCTGTTCCGGGATCAAACATAATCTCGTTAATGATCAGATCATTTCTTTTAAAATCAGGAACATTAAGTATTGAGTTTGGCTCACCCGGTGTGCTTCCTTTTGGACTGAGTGAAGTTGTCCAGTTTGTTCTTTTATTTGTTGAATCTGTAAGTGATATTCTTTCAAGTGATAATCCTCTTCCTCCACCCCAGGAAGAAAAATAAAATAAGCTGTCAATTATCCCATTCCTGAAATCATAAATCACAACTCCATCAGATATATTACCAAGAATGCCGAAGTTTGAATTGAAAACTTTAGCAGTTACTCCGGGATAAGCTGAGTTGAATGATAAAGTGTCCTGTGTAATAACGATATACTCATTTGGTTGAATGTAAATGTATGAGTTAGTAATAAAAGCTTTTGTAGGTGTTGTAAGCACATCGCTTATTAACCAGTTTTTTATATTGATACTGTCTTCAGAAACATTCACAAGTTCTACCCATTCGGGCTTGTTGGTTTCGGTGTTATACATTACTTCGTTGATCAATACTATGCCAGCGGGAAAGCCGGGTTCAACAGATTTTTCAAAATAATTATTTAAAGTATCTTCATCAACTGAATAAACTATTCTAACTGCGGCTAAAATTTTTGATGTCAGGTTCTGAATGGGAAAAGTTGAAACTATATTAACAGAATCTCCCGCAGCAAGACTTAAACCTGTCTCGGCACTTAAAAGTTTGTCAACTACATTATTTGAATCTGTATCAATATAAAATTCAACATCAAAAATGTTTGCGAAGCTGCTTCCGTTATTTTTAACGGTAGCTGAAATAAAAACATCATCACCTTCAACAGGGAAACGGGGATTAAAATTCATTCCGGCTACAGAAAGATCAAACTGCTTTGGAGTCAGGCTGTTTACTCTTCCGGGAGTGCTTTGCTCTATGTCGAATGATGTACCCCAGTTGGCTGGTAAATTTGAACTTGCATTAACTGATAATCTTTCAAGCGAGTAGCCGTTTGTTCCTCCCCATTGATTTGAATAAAGAACTGAATCCATTTGAAGTCCTCGACTATCTTTTAGTACCACACCATCAACATCATTATTCAAGGTCGGAAGAGAAAGAACAAAAACCGGTGATGGAATGAATCGATGAAAATTGAAAATCTCAGCACTTCTGCTCAAAACCAGAAACGAATTCGGCTCGATGAAAACATCTTGATTAATTGTTACAGTAGCTGGAGTTGTAAAAACATCACTTACTTTCCAGCCTTTAACATTGATGACTGTGTTTGTTCTGTTAAAAAGCTCAATCCATTCAGGTTCGCCGCCAACCGGCGCATACATAATTTCATTGATAACAACCGATTGCGCTGGTAATCCGGACTCAATTGATTTATAAATACTATTGTTTGTTGTATCCTGGTCCAAAGTAAATAAAGCTTTAGCATAAAAAGCTCTCCTGGTTTGCAGGTTCTCTACGAGGTAGTTAAAATTAACAATAGCGGAGTCATCGGGCGGAATAAATATATTTTGAAGTTCGATGATTAATAAATCAGGAATAGAATCAAGATTGGTATCTTCAAAAAGCTGCAGTGAAAAATCTGCGCTGTTCTTTCCACTATTTTTAATTTTAGCTGAAACTGTTATAGTATCACCCTGAACAGGGAATTTGGGATCGAATAAAATATCAATGACAGCAATATCAAAATCTTTCTTTGTAAGCGAGTTAATTATTCCCGGTGTTGCTTTAAAGATATTTTTAGATGTTCCCCAGTTTGATTGCTCAGTGCTAGAGTCATCAACAGAAATTCTTTCAAGAGATCTGCCGCCGGTATTTCCTCCCCACGAAGGAAGATAGGTGAGTGAATCAATCAGAACTCCCAGAGAATCCTTAATCACAACTGCATCACCTGTATTATTAAGAGCCGGAAGACTAAACTGAATTATTTCTGATTGAACGTTATAAAAATTCAGGATTGAAGAATCTCTCGTCAGAACAATGAATCCTTTTTCAGGTATAAACTTATCTAAATTAGTTATTGTAACGGTAGCTGCTGCATCGGAAAATTTCCATTTTTTTAAGTTGATGGGAGTAGAAGTTCGATTATAAAGCTCAACCCACTCGGGCTCTCCGGTTGATGGTGCGTACATTATTTCGTTTATAACGATATCGTTGTAAGCGGCGCCCGGGGGAAATACAATAAATGATCTTATTAGTTGGTTGTTAGCTGGTTTTTCATCGGGCGCGAATATTACTTTAGCGATTATCTGATAATTGCCGGCAGGTAAAGAATTCAGAATCGTGCTCGCAATTATTGAATCACCAGGAGCAAGGTTAGAAAATTGTTGAGTAAAAATTATTTCACCCGGATCTGCCGTTGAATCAAAATTTGCATCGTTGTAAATCTCTATTGCGTAAATGTCAGCATTATTTGCTCCAAGGTTTTTAACTTTCGCCAGAACTGTAACATCATCACCTTCAAAAGGAATGGAAGGCTGAAAACTTATCGAATATAACTGTAAATCAAACTGAACAGGTGTAACTGAATTTGCAAATCCCGGCGTTCCATTTACAACAATTGAATTTGCCCAATTACTTTGTGAGCTGTCCTTTATCATAATCTTCTTTTCATCAGAACGTCCCTGAGGGTTATTAGCAGAATAAAAATATGCTTCTAGTGTATCGTTAGCAGCATTGAGAAGCCAGATTGGTCTGTTCTCTGTATTTGCCATTCCGGTAGTCCCGAATGCATTATCAGATATTTTAACTACAAGTGCTTCGGGTGGAATCAGTCCATCATAAATTCCCGATCCAAATGGATAGTCACCCTCAAGAATAATCGCAAAAGATTTCGGAGGAAGAATGGTTCCTTCTCCGGCGTCTGTTATTACATCCGGGTTAGAAGTAGAATATTTTATTTTATAACCATTGATATCAATACTTTCAGTTTCGCTGTAATTGTAAAGCTCAATAAATTCATTTGGACCAGTCTGTGGGTAAAACATGATTTCACTGAGAATCAGAGAAGAATCTGATTGAGGAATTACCAGAGGAGAGAGCAGAAAAAGTATTGATATAAATTTTTTTAACATTGTATTAAAATAGTCAATTTTTCCTGGCTGGTAGTTCTTTGCTCATTAAGAAATCAAACAACCAATCGGGCATAAACTTAACTAATTTTGAACCGATAACTGTTGTAAGTGGAAACTGAATAATTCTTTTTTCTTTTTTAATCCCATCTAAAATAATCTTTGCTGCTTTATCAACATTCATCAGGAAGGGCATATGAAATTCATTCTTATCAGTCATTGGTGTTTTGACAAAGCCAGGTTTAACAATTATAACTTTTACGTTGTAAGGTTTTAATTCAATCCTTAAACTTTCCAGGAGCAAAGTTGCAGCGGCTTTGCTTGCATTGTAAAAACCACTTTTGGGAAATCCCCTTGATTCTGCAAGACTCGACACTCCAACAATCACTCCTTCTCTTCGTTGCATAAAATCGGGCAATAACTGTTCAACACAATTTATAATTCCAAAAGTATTAGCTTCAAAAATTTCTGTTGCAGTTGACGAGGAATACTTACTGACATCAGTTCGTGAAGAAGCACCAGCATTAAGAATTGCAACGTCTATCTTTCCAAAATCTTTTCTTACCTGTTCGAAAGAGTTCCGTACTTCTTCAACATTTCCAACATCACATTTGTAAGCTAAAACTTTATAACCTTGATTCTTCAATTCAGATACAAGATCATCAAGTAAATTTTTTCTTCTTGAAAGCAAGGCAACTGAACAGTTTTCCTTTGGCAATGATTTTGCAAGGGAATAGCCGATGCCGGAGGAAGCTCCGGTTAGCAGGATAACTTTGTTATTCAGGTCCATCTATGCAGGGGGCATTTTATCGAAATATGGTAAGGAATTTAAACAATTGGAAAGAGTATTTAAACTTTGTAAAAAAGAATCAATTGTTTATCTTTTCTCAAAAATTATTCCAAGTTAATGGATAAGCAAATTTTACCGGTTGGAAATATCTTAGTAAGAAATGAAATTGCGGAAATGCCTTTCAAATGTGACTTATTGAAGTGTAAAGGCGCCTGCTGCACTTTTGAAAGTCATTATGGTGCACCAATAACCTGGGATGAGGTTAATCAGATTAATCAGGTTCTTTCAAAAGTTATTAAGTATCTCCCAAAGGAACATAAAAGTGAAATTGAAGAAAATGGATTTTTTGAAATAAAGAATGATGAGCCGCTGCTCAAGAGTATTGACAACCGTGCGTGCGTTTTTGTATACTTTGATAATGGTATAGCAAAATGCGCAATGGAAAAAGCTTATCTCGAAGGTAAAACTGATTTTAGAAAACCAATATCCTGTCATCTCTTTCCGATTAGAATTTCAGATTTTGGAGGAGATGTTTTGAAGTTTGAACACCTCGATGAATGTCAAGCGGCAATTGAACTTGGTAAAAAAGAAAATACAACCGTTGCAGGGTTCTGCGAGGAACCCCTGACCAGGCTGTATGGTGAAGAATGGTATTCACAATTTAAGGAACTAATCGGAAAGTAACATGCTCTCACTAAGTCAACGATTATCGCAACAGCAAAAGCTTTCGCCACAGCAGATACAATATCAAAAACTGCTGCAGCTAAACACCCTTGCTCTTGAACAGAGAATAAAAACAGAGCTTGAGTTGAATCCGATTCTCGAAGAGGAAATGGAACTCTCTCAGGATACAGATGAAAATGAAAAAGAGAAGGATGAAGAAACTACAATAGATGAATTAAAGGATCCTGATAACGAAGAATTTGGTTTAGAGGACTTTATGAACGATGATGATTACGATCATGAGAGAGTTTATCACGGTCACGATGATGAGCAGTATCATCCTTTGACTCCCGTTCGGGAATCCTTATCCGAGCACCTGATTGAACAATTGAACATGCTTAACCTGGATGAAAAAATGAATCGGCTTGGTGAGGAAATTATCGGCAACCTTGATGATAGTGGATATCTCAAAAGAAGTCTTGAAGAAATATTGAACGAGCTTGAACTATTTGATCATATTAAAATTAATTTAGATGAAGCGGAAATTCTTCTGAAAAGAATTCAGCTTTTTGATCCTTTAGGAATTGCATGCAGAAATCTTCAGGAATGCCTGCTGGTTCAAATACGTAATGGTAAAGATATTGATGAGTACTATAAGTATATCGCAGAGAAAATGCTTGTAGAATTCTACGATGATTTCACCAAAAGAAGATTTGATATATTGAAGCAGAAGATGAATCTGACTGATGAAACTCTCCGCGAAACTGTTAACCTTATCCAAAGTATGAATCCGAAACCGGGAGAAGGAAATATTGATTCTGAAAGGATGAATCAGATTTCTCCTGATTTCATAATAGAAAAAGTTGATAACGATTATGTGATTACGCTGAACGATAGAAGCATGCCATCAGTTACAATCAGCAGACAGTATCTCGAATTGTTTGAAAGCAACAGGCGACGCGGAAAAAAATCAAACAGAGAAAAAGAGACATACAAATTCCTGCGTGAAAAATTTGAATCTGCAAAATGGTTTATTGCCTGCATTCAGCAGCGAAGAGATACTTTGATGAAAATAATGCAGGCAATCTTCACGAGACAATATCAGTTTTTTGAAAAAGGTCCGAAAGCTCTTCGACCGATGATCTATAAGGATATCGCACAGGAAATAAATATGGATATTTCCACTATCAGCAGAGTAGTTAATGGCAAGTACGTTCAGAGTCCACAAGGCATACACGAACTGAAATATTTCTTCAGTGAAGGTCTTGCGACCGATAATGGAGATGAAGTTTCAAACAAGCACATCAAAGAAAGACTCAAGGAAATAATTGATAAAGAAGATAAGAGAAAACCTTTCAGTGATGATAAACTTGCTGAACTTCTCAATGACGAAGGAATACACATAGCAAGAAGAACTGTTGCAAAATACAGAGAGCAGTTAAGACTTCCTGTTGCGAGACTCAGAAAAGAACTTAAATGAACCTGGTTCTTGATGTAAGTATAATCGCAGCACTATTTGCAGTCTTCGGTTACACGCATTCTCTACTTGCTTCGGAAAAAGTTAAGATTCAATTCAAAAAAATCTTCGGCGAGCTAATAGCTTTCTACAGGCTGCTATATAATTTTATTGGTCTGTTATCCCTCTACTTAATCTATGAGTTGTCACCAAAGCCGCATATCATAATTTATGATTTACCAAATCCCTATGATTTAATCGTTCTTATCCCGCAATTTTTATCTCTGGCAGGGGTATTGTGGGTGTTTAGGTATATTTGCCTGAAGGAATTTTTAGGGCTGAATCAGATAAAAAGATTTATTGAGAAAAGATACACAACAGAACTGGACGAAGAATTTACTCTTCGCATCGAGGGACCTTACAAATATTCAAGACACCCTGTTTACTTATTTTCAATCACTTTTTTGATGTTCAGACCTGTAATGGATTTGTTTTACCTCACATTCTTCACCTGTATAGTCGCTTATTTTTACATTGGTTCTTACTATGAAGAGAGGAAATTAGTGAGGCAGTTTGGGGAAGTTTATGAGAATTATAAAAAAGAAGTGCCGAGAATTTTCCCGGTAAAGTTTCTTAAACCCTACAATCAAAAAGTTTTGGCTGAAAGCTGAATAAGGAAAAATTATGACTAAAAGAATAAGATCAACAACTATAATTGGAATTGTTCACAACGGAAATGCGGCTCTTGGAGGTGACGGACAGGTGTCAATTGGCAACACGATTATGAAGCACAACGCACTTAAGATCAGGAAACTTTCCGAAGGAAAAGTGATTTGCGGTTTTGCTGGCGGTGCTGCAGATGCTTTTTCTTTAATGGAAAGATTTGAAGACAAACTTCAGCAGTATAGAGGAAACGTTAGCCGGGCTGCTGTTGAACTTGCAAAGGAGTGGCGAACAGATAAAATACTTCGCCGTCTTGAAGCTATGCTTGCTGTAGTTTCAAAAGATACTGCGCTAATTGTTTCAGGTAATGGAGACGTGATTGAGCCAGATGATAAAATTGTCGCAATTGGTTCCGGCGGAATGTATGCTCTATCTGCTGCTAGAATGCTGAAAAAATACAGCAAGTTATCTGCAAAAGAAATTGCAGAAGAGTCACTGAGAACCGCTTCAGAAATTTGTATTTACACAAACGACAAAATTAATGTTGAAGTAATTGAGTAAAGGGCTTTGTCAATGACTACGCCCACTCAGGAGGGGCGAAGTTAAAAACAAAGACCATTTGAAAGGAAAAAAAATTTATGAATGAAAGTTCAATGCAGGAATTAACACCGAGTAAAATAGTTGAAGAGCTTGATAAATATATTATCGGACAAACTGATGCGAAACGTGCTGTTGCTATCGCTCTACGAAATAGATGGAGACGACAACAGATAGACGATATTCTCCGTGAAGAAATACTTCCGAACAACATAATATTAATCGGACCAACCGGAGTTGGTAAGACCGAAATTTCAAGAAGACTCGCAAAGCTTGCTGCGGCTCCATTTGTTAAAGTTGAGGCATCAAAGTTTACTGAGGTTGGATATGTCGGAAGAGACGTTGAATCAATGGTTCGTGACCTTACTGACTTTGCAGTTAATCTGGTAAAAGCTGAGAAAACGAAAGAGGTTCAATCAAAAGCTGAACATCTTGCTGATGAAAGAATACTGGATATTCTAATTCCACCAGTTCGAAAACCTCATCAACCGATGCAGCCGGTTCAGGTTCAGGCACAAACAGATGTTTCACAAAATGTTGATGAAATCAATTCGGAAGAATACCAGAACAAGAAAACACGCGAGTGGATGAAAGTGAAATTGAAAAATGGCGAGATGGACGACAAGCTGATTGAGTTTGACTCACAGGCACAGCCGGCTATTGGAATGCAGGTTATGGGTCCATTTGGTATGGATGATATGGGAATTAATATCCAGGAAATTGTCGGCAATCTTATGCCAAAGAAAAAGAAAAAAAGAAAAACTACAATTGCTGAAGCCAGACTAATACTTGCACAGGAAGAAGCCCAAAAGCTAATTGATATGGAAGCCGTTCAGCGTGAAGCAATAGAAAGAGTGGAAGAATCAGGAATTATTTTTATTGACGAAATAGACAAAGTTGCCAGCAGCGGTGGAAAAGGACATGGACCTGATGTATCCCGTGAAGGTGTGCAGAGAGATCTTCTTCCAATTGTTGAGGGAACAAACGTGAACACTAAATATGGAATAGTTAAAACAGATCACGTACTCTTCATTGCTTCAGGTGCATTCCACGTTGCAAAGCCTTCCGATCTCATTCCTGAGCTGCAGGGAAGATTTCCAATCCGTGTTGAACTCAGAAGTTTAACTGAAGAAGACTTTGTTCAAATATTAACAACACCGCAGAACGCATTGCTGAAACAATATTCAGCTCTGCTGGAAACCGAAGGAGTAAAATTACATTTCACTGAAGATGGTATTAGAGAGATTGCCAGAATAGCTACAGAAGTAAATGAAGCAGTAGAAAATATCGGCGCGAGACGACTTCATACTATTCTCACAACTTTACTGGATGAAATTCTTTTTGATGTACCGGATAAAATCCCAACCGAAACAATTAACATCAATTCAGAGTTTGTTAAAGATAAGCTTGATAAGATTGTTAAAGATAGAGACCTAAGTAAGTTTATTTTGTAAATAATAATTATTGATTCGGTTCAAAAGGCGAGCTAATCACTCGCCTTTGTTGTTTCTCCTGTGTTAAAATATCATTAGCTTTGAAGTGAAAATTTAAAGGAGCTTGTAATGAATAAGTTATTTATATGCTTTCTTTATGTAATTCTATTCTCACCTTCGCCCAGTTATTCACAATGGGATTTAGTCTATCCCGATATTCCCACTGATTATATAAACGATTTAATATTTATTGAAGAATTAAAAGGATACTGTGTAAATGAAGCTGGTGATATTTTGATGACAATTGATGGGGGCATGACTTGGGAAATTATAAAATACTATGCCGAGCAGTCAATTGAGGAATTAAAGTTCATAAATAGTTTAAATGGATTTGCATTTGCATCAAACAATATATACCTGAATAGTATCGAGCCATTTATTTATACAACGAATGGAGGAAACACATGGCATGAAGCTCAGATTTCAATGTCTGATGCACGAACATTTCTTCCAATTTCACTTAGTCAAATTATAAAATCAGTTTATGACGGAATAAAAAAGCTTGATAATTTTTTTAATAACTGGAGATACACTTATAATACCCCTACTTTTCTTGTTGGTGACAGCCTTTATCAATGGGAGGAGCTGTATGGTGATATTCATCAATTTCAAAAACTTAATAGCGGTAGAATACTAGCACTGGGTAGTAGCTGGAATGCTTTTAATTACGGAATTATTTCAGATTCGGTTTCTTTGATTTTAAAGAGTGATGATTCGGGCGAAACCTGGGATACATTATGGTGTGATTTACCTTACAATCTCATTACAATGTCATTTCCAAATGAATCAGTAGGTTATATCGCCGGAGAAGATGAAAGAATTTATAAAACCTCAGATGGGGGTGCGAGCTGGTCATTAGTTCATCCTTCAACATCAAATCTGGATATAAATCATATTTTCGCATTAAATGAAACACATATTTATTCAGTTGCAAATAATAAAATTATTTTTTCATCGGATGGAGGAAACTCCTGGCAAGAAAGCATAATTGCACCTTACGGCCATTTTAAACTATTCTTCAATAATTCTCAAAAAGGTTTTGCCTATGGTTCTGATCTTCTTGCTACTTCTGATGGTGGATATACCTGGGAACGAGTTAGTAATTCTTTTGTCGACGATATAAGCAAAATTGATTTCGTTTCTCCATCAGTAGGATGGGCTCTTAGTTATTATTCTCTTTACAAAACAACAGATGGTGGTTACAATTGGCTTAATCAACTTGATTTTTACGGAGGGTATAATTCAGTAATGGGGATTGAAATGTTGGATTCATTAAAAGGTTATATTCTTACACCTGATAATATATATTCGACTAATAATGGCGGGATAGACTGGGACTCTCTCTATCTTGGTGACAGAATTATTTTTTACGGTGGAGTAACTTTTTTAAATGAAGAACTTGGAATTATTTTCGGAGCTGCCGAAGAAGAAATTCCAGGCTCCAATAATTATAACATTCAATCAAATTTTATTACAACAAATGGTGGATTTTCATGGCAAAAGATCACCTACCCAATTGGATCTGACTATACTCAGGCAAGTAAAATGAGATTTACTGATTCTGAACACTTATGGTCTATCAATCAAAAGGGAATCTGGCTGTCAAAAGACACTGCTAAAACATGGCAGCCAATTTGGAGTACTAATTATTTTGTTGGCGGTTATAGTTTTGACTTTATTGATTCATTAAACGGGATATTATCTTATAGTTATGGCGATATTCCTATAACATCAGATGGAGGCGAGAATTGGATTGAGTATTCATTAAATAGAGGAATTCAGTTTAGGGATGTCCAAATGGTTGGTACTGATATTTTTGGCAGATACCGAATATTTTTTGCCGGTGACAGAGGAAGAGTCACTAAATTTGTCACTGATATAATGCCTACCGAACAACATTATCCAACTTATACTATACGTAAACTCAATGATATTAATTTATTAATGCAAGACAGGTTACCATATCTATGGGTTGCTGGTGAAGGATTTACCATATTAAAAGGAAATACTGAAATAGTTTTTAATATTGATGATGATGAAAATGATTTTATTAAAGAATTCGAATTACAACAAAACTATCCAAATCCATTTAATCCAAACACAAAAATAAAATATTCTGTTCCGCAGCTATCTGAGGTTACAATAAAAGTGTTTGATATTCTAGGCAACGAAATAGTAACACTCGTTAACGAAGAAAAACCAACAGGCACTTATGAAATAACCTGGTATGCAGAAAGCTTACCGAGCGGAGTGTATTTCTATCAATTAAGGGCTGATTCATATGTTGAAACGAAGAAGATGGTGCTGCTCAAATAAGGAAGATTAAGTTTAAGAGAAAGAGTAAGAATTTCGGTTCTTACTCTTTCTCTTACTCATACTCTTAATCTTTATTCCAGGAATTTCTCAAACCATTTCCTCCTCATTTCATCAACTTCACTTCGGTGTCTTTTTAAGAAGTGATCGCCGCCTTCAAGAATAACTAAACGAAAAGGAATTTTTAGCCTTAATAAATGATAGGAAAGATCAATTGAATCGTGTGGGAGAACTCTTTCATCATTTGTACCGTGAATAATAAGAATCGGTGTATTCTTTGGAAGCTTTTCTGGAAACTTTACGATAGAACGGCTTTCACACTTTTCATAGAATTCTTGTTCTTTGTATTTACCCATCGTGACTTCGTACAGCCTCCTCATAAAAGTACTCTCATCTGAATTGCAGCGAAGGTTTGCAATTCCTCCACTTACTATTGCACACTTGAACAAATTGGTGCGGGTTAATGCAAGATAAGTCATCATACCACCACGGCTCCAGCCTTCAATTCCCCATTTGGTTGTATCGGCATTTTCAATTTCATCTGCTAAATGGATTAGATTCAAAGCATCGTTAACATCATCACCGCCAAATTCATCCCGTCCTTCTCCGCCGTCATTTCCACGGTATTGAGTAGCGAAGACAACATATCCCCAGCTCGAAATCTGTCCGAATATTCCTCTTGCCGTAAAAGAATCAATTGCACCTTTGTTTCCTATGCCTCCCCTGTTCCAGATAATACAAGGATATTTTTTTGAATTGGATTTTGGATAAGCAATATATCCTCTGACTTTCAAATTATCAGATCGATAAAAAATCTTTTCAGTGATTGTATTATCGAGAACTTCCTGTCCCCAACCGCTGGTAATCATTTTATTTTGGGATTGTGTGAGATTTATCTCTTCTCTCTCAAGTATTGTTGGCTTTTCTTTACCCATATAAATACGATGTGAATAATTATATTAACGCCTGCAAATATCGGAATTTATCCAATGGCTAGAAAGATTAGAAAAAAAAAGCAGGAAGAAACTGCACCACCAAAAAAAAATTTAAAGCCGCTGATAATGAAAATCGGAATAGCTTTAATAACCGTAGTAGTTCTTTTCATTTTCATCCTTAACAACTGCAGTGATGAGAGTAGTAAAATGCAATATCATAAATTTAAGAAAGAAGGCGAATTAACGATTATTGATTCTGTAGGAAATCAGCTGGTAAAAATCGATATTGAGATAGCTGATAATGACTACGAACGTCAGCTTGGCTTAATGAACCGGCAAAGTATGGAAGAGATGCAGGGAATGCTTTTTATCTTTCCCGATGAAAGATATCAATCTTTCTGGATGTTGAATACACTTTTTCCATTGGATATACTATTCATTAATAGCAATAAGGAAATTGTTACAATTCACAAGAACACAAAACCTCTTTCGGAGCAGAGCTATCCATCTTCCAAACCTGCTATTTATGTTCTTGAAGTGAATGCAGGATTTTGTGACCGTCATAATGTGAAAATTGGTGATAAGATTTACTGGATCGGAGGAAGGCTTTCAATTTCCAACTGAAGCAAATTCCAATCTCCAAATAACAAACAAACACCAAAAATCCAATTTTCAGATCAGAATGGAATTTGGATATTCGTAATTGGTGCTTGTTTGTTATTTGGTACTTGTGATTTGGAATTTAAGGCTTGCCGTATAGTTTATCTTCTACGAGCTCGCATATGATATGTGCAACTGTGATATGCCCTTCCTGAATCCGCTGAACGTTTGAAGAAGGGATTACGATTGGAAGATCAACAATATCTTTAAGCTTTCCACCATTTCCACCGAGAAACCCGATTGCCTTCATTCCCTTTTTATGAGCCATCTCAACAGCTTTAATAACATTTGTTGAATTACCGCTTGTTGAGATTGCCAGTAAAACATCTCCTTTGTTGCCTAAACCTTCAACATTTCTTGCAAAGACATTTTCAAAGCCGATATCATTTCCGCCAGCAGTAAGATTTGATGTATCAGTGGTAAGAGCAATTGCTGGAAGAGCTGGTCTTTGAATGTGATGACTTAGTCTTATCATCAGTTCAGTTGCGATGTGCTGGCAATCAGCAGCACTTCCGCCGTTGCCGCATAGTAAAAGTTTGTTGCCTTCTTTATAACAATCGGAAAGTATTTTAACAGCTTTTATAATATCATCTATTAATTGATACTTAATACTATGCTTGGTTTCTGCGCTTTCGTTTAGTGAGTCGATTATAAATTTCTTTGCATTCATACCAGGTTTAGATTATGATTAATTACTTGGGATCATAATTGTCAAATAAATTAAACTTCCACAGAGAGTTTGTAATGAATTACGCTCGCAAAATCTTTTATCATATCCCAGTTGTTTTCATCTTCGAAAAAGTTACCCGTAACAATTATGCTTGCACCGTTCTCAACTTTACGTCTTGCTGTTTGGGGTGTTCGGATTCCACCACCAACAATAATTGGAATATTGCACTGCTCTGAAACTGCTTTTACCATCTCATCAGGAACAGATTCGTGTGCACCTGAACCAGCTTCGAGATAAATAAATTTCATTCCAAGATACTCACCTGCAAGAGCTGTTGCAGCTGCAATCTCAGGTTTATTTCTAGGCACAGGTAAACTTCCACTCATATACACAGCGGTTGTTGTAACACCTGACTCAACCAAAATATAACCGGTGGAAATTGGTTCAATTTTAGCTCTTTTAATTAATGGCGATGCGGTTACATGTTTGCCTATAAGATGCTCTGCATTTCTTCCGCTGATTACTGAAAGGAATAAAATTGCATCGGCAAGAGGCGAAATCTGATTTATGCTTCCCGGGAAAATTATTACTGGATGTGTAGTTTCTACTTTCACATGTTCTATAAATGACTCGAGGTCTCCGCTCAACATAAGGCTGCCGCCAATTAAAAAACCATCAACACCAGATTTTTCGCAATGCCGAATTAATGGTGCAATCTTTGATTTTGATAATTTATCGGGATCTAAAAGAACCAGGTATGCAGCTCCTTTTGAGCGAATTGTATTTAAGAGGCGATCGTATATTTTCATAATTATTAATGTTCCCGATATAAATCGGGTTGAAATATAAAAAAATTGAGTTTTATTAGAAAGAAAATCATTTTTAGTTAAAATGTAAATCTCTTTCAATTCGTTGAATACACATTATAAAGCTATATTTTTACTTAGTTGATAATATTTCTTAAAAAAAATTTATTCCCCTCTTAAAACAGAGCTTATGGGTAAAATAATCGCTATTACTAACCGCAGAGGACATGCAGGTAAAACTACAACTTCTATTAATCTTGCTGTTACATTTGCTAATTCAGGAAGGAAAACATTACTCGTTGATCTGGATGCTGCAGGTTCTTGTGCAAAAGGACTTGGAATAAACAAAAGGGATACCGTAAATGATGTTTTTCGTGATTTTAAAAATAAATTACCGTTCAGGCGTTCAGTTCTTAAAACATCTATTAGCAGATTGGAATATATTCATATAAAAAAACTACCTTACCTGGATGAGCTGAGGATAGGTGAAGTATCGCCCAATGAGCAGATTTTGAGAAGCATATTGCGTCATGGAGCAATGAATTATGATAATCTTGTTTTGGATTGTCCTCCGCATTTAACCGGGAATATTAATGCTGCGCTCATCGCAGCAGACAGCGTATTGATTCCGGTAGCACCAGGAAAATTTTCTTCGGCTGCAGTAAGAAAAATTCTATCACAAATAAATGATGTTCGCGAAAATTATAATCCTGAACTAAAAATAGCCGGTATTTTGCTGACAAATTATGAATTCAACAACGGCGACTCATTCACATTAAAAAAAGAATTATTTAAAGAATATCCTAAGCTGATTTTTAACACATCTATCCCAAAGAGTGCTTTCGTACAAAAAGCTTTTGAGATAGGTACTCCCTTGATGGTTTACAAGCCGGAAGACCGTGCAGCCAAAGCTTATGTTAAATTAGCTGATGAACTATTTGAAAGAAAAAATTTGTTCAGTGTTAAAAGAAAAACTTAATTCTAAAATTATGAGTTTCAATGGCAAAGATTACTGTTTATGAAAAACCAACCTGCACTACTTGTCGTAAAGTCGCAAAGCTTCTTATTGAAAACGGAGTTGATTTTGAAAAAGTTAATTACTACATAGAACCATTTACAAAGCCTAAACTTCAATCATTGTTGAAAAAACTGAAAATGAAGCCATCTGATATTTTGAGAAAGAAAGAAAAGATTTTTAAAGATTTAAACTTTACTGAAAAGAATTATACAGAAGAACAGGTTCTGGACCTTATGATTAAATATCCTGATCTTGTACAAAGGCCAATAGTTGAAAGGGATAATAAAGCGATCCTCGCCCGTCCACCCGAAAGAATTCGTGAACTTTTCTGATAGATTTTGGTTCTAAAGTAAGGGTAAAAAAACCGTCCCCCCTCTTTCTCTTTGCAAAAAGAGTCCGAGTTTTACGGGGGACGTTAGGGTGAGGGACTGAATTTTAACAATAGTTTTGGAATGTTGCAAATTAATTTTGAAATATGGTCACTATTTTATTTAAGGCTCGTGAAAAAATTACATCCTGGTAATAATTATTTACAAGTTCTTTATCTTTGAAATAAAAAGAAATAAAAATGATTAGTAAGGAACTTTTAGACATACTCTGCTGCCCTGAGACAAAGGCAGACCTGATTCTCGATGGAAATACTTTGGTTTCCACCGATAAAAATACACGCCGCCGTTACCGTATTGAAGATGATATTCCTGTTATGCTGATTGATGAATCTGAACAGCTTCCTGCAGATGTGTGGAAAGATATTATGAAAAAGCATGGGAAACCGGTCGATTAGTTTTTCAATCGGTAAAAATCATTTTCATCAAATCTATTACTTCGTTCATTTTGATTATATTTTCCTGAAAGTATTTCAGATTTTATAACAAAGGTCTGTTCAATGGATCCAATCAACATAATTATTCTGCTTAATATCATAGCGACTTTTGGTGCAAATGTAACTGGTGCAAAGCGTGGATTGAAATCAACCGTATCCGAGATAAAAGAAAAACCAAAAACATTCCTGCAGAAATTTCCTCCTGTGGTTTCAATGCTTTCGCTGCTTGCTTTAATATTGGCAGTTTTTCAAATAGGTACTCTGGAATACCTCAATGATTACAACATAATCCGCTACATTGGACTTGCAGTTTACCTGATATTTTCATGGGTGCAGGTCTGGTCTTTTAAGACGCTCGGTGATAATTACTCCCAGGATATTATTATCAAAAAAAATCATGAGCTTGTAACAAAAGGTCCATTCAAGATTATAAGGCATCCGCAGTATCTTTGTCAGATTTTACTCAACATTGGTGCAACTGCAGCAACCTTCGGATATATTGTTGGATTTTTAGCATTGATTGAAATACCGATATATATAATGAGAGCATCAATGGAAGATAAATTACTGGCAAAATATTTTTCAGAAAGATTTTCTGATTACAAAAAGAAAAGTGGATTTATGATTCCTTTCATTGGATAAGCTTAATTCCTCAATGAAAAAGATATACTTTTTTCTTCTGTTACTTTTCTCTTTAGTTAGTTCAACTGCACAGCAGATTGAAAACTTATTTATTCAAACTGATAAAGAAACTAAGTCTGTTTCTGCCTGGCAGCGTGAGGGAATATTATACATATCAATTTCAGAACTCGCCGAAGCATTGTCAATTAATTATTACGAAAGCAAAGTAACAGGTAAGGTTGAACTAAAGTCAGATTCATATGTGTTAAAATCAACTCCAAGAAGTCCATATATAATTCTAACTCCACGTTCAGTTGGTGAATCAAGAGTTTATCAGCTTCCTACTTCAACTTATTTAAGAAATAATAAAACTTATATCCCGATTAACTTCTCAACCGGAGTATTGGAATTAGTTCTTGAAAGAGAGTTAAAATTTGAAAAACCAAGCCGGCTTATTGTCGGGAAACAAATTTCACCAAATTTATCGGACAAAACCTGGATGTACGATATCCCGGATCTTCCTCCTGTAAAAGGATATGATATTACAGGTATCTCTGTTACTGAAAAAGTTAACGGTACATTAATAAGGCTTCATTCCAAAACAAGGATTCCTTCTTATTTCAGTTCAGTTACTGATGATGAATTAACAATTATACTCAGAAAAGTTAATGCCGATGTGCAGAGAACAAATCGCGAGTGGATAAGCAATCTCATACAAAAAATAGATTCAAGAAACGTTGGTTCGGATGTAGAATTCAAATTCAAAGTTGGCAGCGATTATTCCACTTACGAGGTAATGAATGTACCTGAAAGCAATGATGTAATAATCACAATTCATAACAAAGTATTCAGCAAAACTGACCAGAATAAAAGAAATATTGATAAGTGGAATTTTGATGTCGTTGTTATTGATCCCGGACACGGTGGAAAAGATCCTGGTGCAATTGGCGTAAATAATGAGAGAGAAAAGGATATTACACTTGCAATAGCACTTAAGCTCGGCGAGATAATGAAGAAAGAAATGCCCGATGTGAAAGTAGTCTACACAAGAAAAAATGATACCTTCGTTGATTTATATAAGCGGGGAAAGATCGCCAATGAAAATAACGGGAAACTTTTTATTTCGATTCATTGCAACTCAACAAAGAAAAAACCAAGTAATGCAAGCGGTGCTGAAGTCTATCTATTGCGACCCGGAAGAACTCAGGAGGCAATTGAAATTGCTGAAATAGAAAACAGTGTTATTAAGTATGAAGAAAACCCGAACAAATATGAGAAGCTTACTGATGAAAATTTTATTCTTGTTAGTATGGCACATTCAGCTTATATGAAATACTCAGAAAAATTTGCAGAGCTTCTTCACAAAGAATTTGATTTGAACCTTAAATTAAAATCGCGCGGAGTTAAGCAGGCAGGGTTTTATGTTTTAGTCGGAGCTTCTATGCCGAGTGTTCTTGTTGAAGCAGGCTTTATCTCCAATAAAGAAGATGCAAAGTTTCTCAAATCATCTGAAGGACAGCATCAAATTGCAAGATCAATATTCAGCTCGATTAGAACTTATCGCCAGTATTATGAGCAAGCTATGGATGCAGAGCAGTAAATTCATTTTTTTTAAGAAAAAGTAGATCAAACCTGTGATATTCAGCATATATTAATTGAATCCTTCTTTAATATACTAACATCATATCCACGCAAATTATTATTAACAAAAAAGGTTCTACAAATAATGAAAAACGTAGTCGAAGGAAATGACTTCAATTTTGAGCACGAAGTACTAAATTCTGATACACCGGTATTAGTTGATTTCTGGGCGCCATGGTGTGGTCCGTGCAGAATGGTTGCACCGGTTGTTGAACAAATTGCAAATGAATACGAAGGCAAGTTAAAAGTTGTTAAACTCAACACAGATGAAAATCAGAATACAGCAGTGATGTACGGAATAAGAAGTATCCCAACACTGGGAATATTTAAAGACGGACAGGTAGTAGATGCTGTTATTGGTGCAGTGCCGAAAAAATATCTTGAAGAAAAGATAAGACCATATCTGGCTACCGTGAATTAAAAATTCAGGCGGGCTTGACCCGCCTTTTTAATTTCTATCTTTCACTAACCGTTATATCACCGCCGGAAGTGTGTGCAGAAAGCTTTTGACCACCGCCATTCAAATCGCCAACCAAACGACTTCCTGATGATTTTTTTACATTACTCATATTCAGTGAACAGGAGACATCGCCGCCTGAAGTTGATAATTCCATTGAAGCAGTAAATTCTTTTGGCACTTTAACTTCAATATCCCCTCCGGATGTTGATAGTTCAATTCCTTTGTTTTCACCTTCGTACTCCAGCGTAACATCACCACCGGATGTTTCAGCATCAATCTGAGCATCACGACAGAAAAGAAAAATATTTCCTCCCGAAGTTGAAACATTGATTATTCCTGAAAATTTATCAGCCCAAATATCTCCGCCGGATGAATTCAATTCCGCCTTGCCTGTTATTCCTCCGCATTTTATATCACCTCCGGCAGTACTAATATCCAGATTGAATTGAGCGGGGACTTTAATTTCAACCTCAACATTCATATTACTGAACCATGATGAAAATGAAGATTTTCTCTTGCCCGTTACTTTAACCATCTCATCTGTTTTCTCCATGCTAAAACTCATTTTCCCCTTCGCATTTTCATTGCAGAATATTTTAACATTAACCTCCTCTTTATCCCAATATGTTACCTTAACATCGCCTGAACTTAAATCAACTAAAAGTTTATTTCCTTTTGATATAGTAAAACTTTTTTCTTTGAGCAGCTGAAGATCACCTTTTGAGATAAGATTGTTACAGAGGGCTGAGTGAATAAATACCGAGGATAATATAATAGAAAGTGAAAATTGTTTTATTAGTTTGAATTCAGTTAACATAATATTTCTCCTATTGTTTTTACTTTTGACCCGTTTTTTATAGAAACGGTTACCTGACAGTTGTTAAATTAGGCTGTTTATAGTTTTTACGAGATTACTTAATGATTAACGGTATAAAATTGGTGTTGAAGGTCAGAATGATTTAACTTTGAAAAAGTATTCACAAAAAATCAAAACCCGATGACAAAAACTGAATTCATCCCTTTGGGGAATTACCAGCAATATTCTAAAGATGAAATGCTGAAAAGATCACAAGCCTTTTATGATGATGTTAAAAGAAGAAGAACAGTAAGAGATTTTTCAGATAGATCAGTGCCAAGAGAAGTGATTGAGAATTGTATTAAAGCTGCTGGAACCGCTCCTAGTGGTGCAAACCAACAGCCGTGGCATTTTGTTGTTATTTCAAACGCCGATATAAAAAAGAAAATAAGAATTGCTGCTGAAGAAGAAGAAAAAGAATTCTATACCAACCGAGCACCAAAAGAATGGCTTGATGCACTTGAACCACTTGGCACTGATGAACACAAACCATTTCTGGAAACAGCACCGTGTCTGATTGCTATTTTTTATAAAAGCTATGAACTAATAGCTGATGGAGGACAGGTAAAAAATTACTATGCAATTGAGTCAACCGGAATTGCAACAGGAATACTTATCACTGCAATTCACAATGCAGGTCTTGTATCGCTCACTCACACACCAAGCCCGATGAATTTCCTGAACGAAATTCTCGGAAGACCAAAAAATGAACGACCATTTTTACTTCTGGTAGTTGGATATCCTGCACCCGATGCAAAAGTGCCTAACATCAAAAAGAAAAGCCTGCAAGAGATTGCAAGCTTTGTTCGATAAAGAGTAAGAGTAAGAGCACGAGAAAGAGGAAGCTCTCTCAAGCCATACAATTATTTTAAAATTATCATCTTCTTTGTTTCGGTGTAAACTGGCTCAGAGTTTATTGCAGGATTGCCAGCCGTCAGCTTATAGAAATAAATCCCGCTAGTTAATCCATCAGCAAAAAACTCAACTTCATAAGTTCCTGCCGGCTGCTCTTTGTTAACTAATGTTGCTACTTCATTTCCAAGCATATCATAAACTTTCAAAGTTACCATTTGTAGAGACGCATCGCGATGCGTCTCTACGTTTGGAATTGTATATTTTATTTTTGTTGATGGATTGAACGGGTTCGGATAATTCTGTTCCAGATTGAATTCATTTACTATTGACTTGTCATCCTCAACTCCTGTAACAATATCAAGCACTTCCTGCTTCATAATGAAAGGAACGTTTGGCAAAGCGTCATACATATTTACAAACCTGTTGATGTCTCCATTGTTAATTGGTCTGATATGATCAACTAATTCCGTTTTTATTGTTTGGTAACAAACTTCAGCGGTGATTCGATATTCAGCATTCGGAAGTGCAGGAATTAAATATGTAACACTATCACCGCCAGTTCCCTGGACCATTCCAATCCGATTAAAATTAGGATCGTCAACTGCATTACCAACTATTTTTGTTGTATCATAACTTAGATGAGATGTTGAGAATCCCTGCGGCGGCAGTCGATTATCTTTTATGTATTCGTATGCTCGCAGTAAAGCATATGTTACCTGCTGCTCGTTATTAACAAAAACTCCTTCATAAACCTGCACCTGTTCTTCCGAATTAATCACATCGTAGTGTGGTTCGTAATCAGAATTGTAATTAATTATTTTTCCGGTTGCATCCCATTGGCCAGATTCGAAAACAACATTACCAATTCCCTGCTCAACTTTAAGATGAATCCACATTCTTCTGAAAGGAATTCCTGTTGGAATTTTGTGACCTGTAAGATTTTTAATGAAAAGCTTCACCTCAAGTAAATTATCCTGAAACCTGTACTTTGAAGACGCAGTCAATTCAACAGATAATTCCTTCAAGCCGTTTTCGGTTCTCGCAATTGTTGAATCGAAATGCTCGGGTTCGGCTGTGAGACCGAGTGAATCAATATTGTTCTTCAGCAAATTCTGCATATACACGTTACCCCCAACAAAAGTATGCCGCCAGAAAGGAGTCCGGGGAGGAAAGTTTCCCATTCCTGAAATTAGTATCGGGTCATATATTTTTGGCATATGGCAATCCTGACATTGAATGTTCTGTGCAGGATAAATGCTGTTCTTCCATTCGATGTATGGTGTTTGTTCAGGAAATTCACCAATAATATTTCCCTGTGCATCCATTGTTGGTGTGAACAGAGTATGGCAGGTAGCACAGAACTCTGATTGATTTACGTGAGGACTGAATGCAGACTTATAACCAACAAGCGCCCACATCAAAGTTGTATCAGAGTCTTCATAAGGTCCATATAAAAGACTGTCTGCGTGAATTATATAATTGCCTGAATAAGATTGCTGGGTTCCGAAATTATCTGGTTTGATCTGATGACAAGCAGTACAGCTAACGCCGTCGTTTGCGAGAGGATCTTGTTTTAATTCAGCCATTGAGTAACCGGTTTGACCGTTGTAAATTGCCTGAGTATAACCCATCGGTGAATGACATTTCAGACAGGTGCTCTCAATCAATTCCTGATGCTGAGGAAAGTTATGTACCTCTTCCGCAACCACTGCTCTCCATAAAGGATCTTTGCTTGAATTACCCATCATAGTTGAGCGCCAGTAGGTTATCGGGGAAACATCTATACCATTCCAGGTCATAGCGCTACCATTACTATTATGGCACAGAATACAATTTCCAGAGCCGCTGAATAAAGTTGATTTTTCTGTTGGTAATGGAGATTGAGCTGAAACCGAAGAAATGAAAAGTATAATAAAAAAATTAATGGAGAAGAATTGCATAATCTGCCTTTATAGTTCAATAGTTATTTGAAGTAAAGTTGAAAATCAAAATCAGGGACTCCATTATAAAAGTCCCTGAACTTTGATTTTTTTACACCTTAAAATAAAAAATTATTTTAACAGAATCATCTTCTTTGTTTCAACGAAGTTGCCGGCGGTTAACCGATAGAAATATAATCCGCTTCCCAAATCAGAAGCATCTCCGCCAGAGGCGGATCCGCCTTTGGCGGAAAATTCTACCTCATAACTTCCTGCGGTCTTTTCTTCGTTAACAAGTGTTGCTACTTCGTTTCCAAGTATATCAAAAACTTTCAAAGTTACCATTTGTAGAGACGCATCGCGATGCGTCTCTACGTTTGGAATCGTGTATTTAATTTTTGTACTTGGGTTGAATGGATTTGGATAGTTTTGTTCTAAAGAAAATTCAAAAACAGGTTCTGCATCAGTTGAAATGCTTGTTGGAATTGTGTACTGGAAGATTCCTATATCATCAAGATACCAACCGTCTCTTCTGTTGCTGCCGTTTGTTCTTAATCTGAATCTTACTTTAAATTGAGAGCTGTTATAGCTTGCAAGGTTTATATCTTCTTTTACCCAGTAGTTTTCAAGTCCATCATAAACAGGTTCGCCCGGCGGTTGAAAGCTGCCCTGACCCGGTTCAGTATATTTGCCTGCAAGAGCAATCCACGTTGAGCCATTATTTGTTGAAACTTGTACCTGTCCGTAATCAAAATTACTTTCGATATCAAACCTTGTCCGGAACCCAAGTCTTGGATTTATATATCCAGTAAGATCAATGGGATTGGTTAAAGTCATAGTAACAGTTGCATTATTAACGTAGTTTCCGCTTTTGCTGTCTGTATAAGAGTTTGGTTCTGAATAAAAAGATTTATATGTCGAATCCCATTGCGGACTTGACGACGGAGTTTTTGTAATTGTCCAATGGGTTGCCGGATTATTTGCATTATCCTCAAAAATAAAAACAGGAAATCCAATTATGATTGTTGACGTGTCTGCTATTATAATATCACCGTTAACAGTTGTTGTGAGAACCAGCGGAATTTCGGTTTGTAAGGGTGCAGCAGAAGAAATAGAAAAAGATAACGGCGTGGTTAAAGTGTAGCTGCTTCGTGCTTCAAGTAAGCTGAGTGGAACAGTACCATTATTTATTGTGATATATTGACTGGGCGATGAAAGCGTAAAAACAAGATTATCAGCGGTAGTCAAACCTATATTGCTGAACTCAGGTGAAAGTTCTATTTGGTCTGAAGGAAGAAAATAATTTTTATTGAAATTATGATTGACCAGCCTTACATATTCACCGGCAAGAAATGATTGATAAACCATCGTCCTCAGATTCTGCTGAGCCAGGGGATATATTCTACTTTGCGGAGGCCAGAAACCATCTGTTGCGGTACCGATTTCAATTGTGTATCCATAAGTTTTGTTCTTTGTAGTCTGCTCCCCGTACATCCAGTCCCTGATACTTCCGTTTGATGGATATCCAAGCAGTTGAGATCCGGATCCATAAGCAAAACCACTGTTTGATGTAAGCAGCTGGGCAAACTCCCTGTAAGTAAGTGAATCAGGAGTCTCCGCATCTATATATCCCCATGGATATAAAATATAAGAACCGTATGTGTGCATGTTGAAATGTGTGCCGTAGTTTTTTAGAATTGCAAAATCTCTTACCCCTTGCGCTTCTGGTTCAGAAAATGCTGATGTACCTCTGTAAGTCTGAGTGCAAGGATCAGGGCTCGAGCCAATATTATCGTAACCCCACATATAGCCAAAGTTTCTGTTTAAATCTATTCCGTAGCAACCGCCTCCATTATCTCTTCTGTTTTTTCTCCACATACCGCCGCCATTTGGATTAGTCTGTCGGTTGTACTCATAACCATCGGGGTTAAAGCAAGGTACAAAATAAATTTCCCTGTTATTAACAAGATACGTTGCTTCAGAATCGGTGCCATAGTTCTCAAGAAGATACCACATAAAGTACATCAACGATGCCATTGATTGGGGTTCACGGGCATGGACAAGTGCATCAAAGCCAACTGCGGGTTCACTTTCATTTATATTTGGATTGTCGGATATCTTTACTGCCCAGATTGTTCTGCCTTCGATACTTGTTCCGATCGAAAATTTTTGTGTGATAAGATTCGGGAATAGCTGAAACATTTCATCAAGATCATCCTCAATTTCGTCAAGGGTATAGTAACCACCCATTGAACCGAAACCAAAACCCGTTACACCAAAATCTCTTTGACTTTCCATTTTAATAAATTCTTTTTCTGCTTGAGTTGGTATTGGGAGTGAGTTGTAGTATGCAAACCAGTCATCAATTAATATTTCATAACTCAATCCTGAATTCATAACAGATTGAAACTCATCTTCATCAACGAACAATATGAATTCTCCCTCCTTTTCAGAATATGAGTGTTCAAAATCGAGGGAAAGAGAATGAGCTTTTTGCAGATCGGAAGAGTTATTAATCAATAATTTAATCTGCTTCACATTTTGCGGGAAGACAGAAATTGTGAATGCAGTCAATATTAAAATTAGATATTTCATATAATCACTATAGAAATAATTAGAATTAAAATTAGATTAAACTTTAAGAGTTTCACCTTCAGTTTTTGCAATCGTAACGGTTCCACAGGAATCACTGAATACATTTACGGTTGTGCGGCACATATCAAGGAAAGGATCAACTGCAAGAATTAATCCCACACCTTCCAGGGGTAAACCAACCGCAGTTAGAATCACGGATATCATAACAAGTCCCGCCATTGGAATTCCGGCTGCACCAATGGAAGCAAGTAAAGCAGTAAACACAATTAACGCCTGCTGTACAACTGACATTTCAATTCCATAAGCCTGTGCAATAAACATAGCTGCCACACATTCGTAAAGTGCTGTTCCGTCCATATTTATTGTTGCACCAAGCGGAAGAACAAAACTTGAGATCTTGTTTGAAACTCCGGCATTGCTTTCAATCGCGTCAATCGTTAATGGCAGGGTGGCTGAGGACGATCTTGTTGAAAATGCGGTTAGCAATGGAGTTGTCATTGCCTGAAAATGTTTCCAGGGATTTACTTTGCCTATTGACCTGATGATTAATGGCAGTGTGATTGTGGAATGAATGATTAATCCAAGTAATACTGTAACAAAATATTTACTTAAACTTCCCAGAACTGCTCCAAGATTTTCTCTTTGGTCGGCAACTACACCAACTACAATACCGAGAATGCCAAGAGGTGTAAACCTGATAATAAAGTGCGTCAGCTTCATCATCACTTCAAAACCGGCATTAAATAAATTCGTTAAGAAATTTTTCTGATTACTCTCAAGCCTGGTAATAAAAAATCCAAACAAAATTGAAAAGAAAATAATGGCAAGAATGTCAAATGAAACCAATGCTTCAAAGATATTCGTTGGCACCATCCTGAAAATAATTTCCCAGATATCGCCCGATGCAGCGGCAAGTTCAGGTACGTCCTTCTTCAAGCCAAGGTCTGCTCCAACACCTGGTTGAAAAAGATTTACCAAAAACAATCCGGTGATGATTGCAAATAAACTTGTGGTTACATAATATGTTATCGTTTTTAAACCGAGCCTTCCAAGATTCTGTGCATCGCCAATGCTTGTTACACCTGATATGATTGAGGTTAAAATCAAGGGTACTATTATCATCTTCAAAGCACGGAGAAATAAATCACCCATCCAGGTAACCAGATGAGTATAGTCGGTCAGGAATAGTCCATAAATAATCGCAATGATCAAAGCAATTAAAATCTGCCAGTGAAGTTTAATTTTCATTATGCTCATATAAAGTGACTAAAGAATTTCTAAAAGTATTTCATCACAAATTGCATAGCCTTTTGCAGTAAGCTTTATAACGCTCTCGTCTATCGTCACAAAATTCTGGTTCTTCAATAGCTCAAAATAAGGATATTTATTTTTTAACCATTCCTTTGTTTTGATTCCGAATAGATTTTCGAATTTTTTAAGATTTAATCCCGAGCTTCTTAACTCAAGCATCACAAATTCATCAATAGCTTTCTCATTGCTGATAAGTTCTGAGCTTGCAACTGCATTGCCTGAATTTTCAATTTTATCCATATACATTTTCAGGCTCGATAAATTCCACCATCTTTTTCCATCAATAAAAGAATGAGCTGAAGTACCGAAACCAAAATAATCGAGGTAATGCCAATATGCATTGTTATGTACACACTCGAAACCAGGCTTTGTGAAATTTGAAACCTCGTACTGATAAAAATCATTTGAAGTTAAAAATTCAATTGTAGTTCGGTAGAGTTCGGCATCGTAATCTTCATCGCGGATTTTTACCTTTCCATCAAGAACCATTTTATTCAGGATTGTTCCCCTCTCGAGAATCAAGCTGTAAGCAGAAATGTGTTTAACGGGAAGCTTAATTGCCTGCTCTAAATTTTTGATCCACTTCTTTTTTGTTTGACCGGGTAGATTGAAAATTAAATCAAGATTGATATTTTCAAAACCAGCTTCTGCGGCATCATTAATTGTTTTTATTGCAGTTTCTGAATTATGGATGCGTGTGAGAAATTTCAAATCACTATTATCAAACGATTGAATGCCAATGCTAATTCTGTTTATTTCAATATCTCGAAACATTTTTAACTTTTCCAATGACACCGTTCCAGGATTTGTTTCAAGTGTAATCTCAGCATCAGATAAAACAACAAATTCTGTTTTTACTGATTCAATTATTTTAGAAATATAATCCGGTTCCATCAGAGAGGGAGTTCCGCCGCCAAAGTATATTGAAATAAGCTCCCGACCTTCAGAATACTTTTCAGCATAATGACTGATTTCTTTTTTCAAAGATTTCAGGAATGATTGGATGTTATCTGAAGTAATTATCGAATAGAAATCACAATAGATACATTTATGATCACAGAAAGGAATATGTATGTAGCAGGCAGTCTTTTCCAATAGTAACCAGAAAATCTATTTACTAAAATTTAATTTATTCCCGGATGAATTTAACAGAAAAGGAATGTTTGATGAAATGATAAAGGGACTGCAATGAGTCCCTTTAACAACTAAATATTAAGGTTCCAGTTCAAGCTCAAGCAGTAATTCAACCTGGCCTGTAAGAGTAAATGGTGGCCCGGAACTTCCTGAAACATTTGCAACAGTTAGTGATGCAGTCAGACATATAGTGTTCCATAAAACTTCATCTTTGTAGAGAGCCAAATAACCATTTAGAAGTGCAATCTCCTGAGCAGTAAGTTCAAGAATATATGGTTCGTCAATATAATCAGCGGCAACTGCAGTTGGAAGGCTCCTTATAAACATCAAATTGTTGTTGCCATCTCTCACCTCAACAGTGATTGACGTACCCGTTAAACCTGGAGTTAACTGCGGTTTATCAAGTGTTCTGTAAAGTGCTGATACATAAACAACATTCTGGATTTCATCTATATTATCTTTGTAAGCATCATAATCTGCAAGACAAATAGTATCGGTTTCGCTGATTATTGGTCCATTACCTGTTGATGTTATAGCTTTTTTAAGAGGCAGATTTAAGAAAAAGTTTTCAAGAATATCACAGCCCTGGTTAAAGAAGAAAACAAATGAAACAAGAAATAAGAGGGAATATTTGCTAAATTTTTTCATTATTAATTTCCTTTATAATTGTAATGAAATGCCGCCGGTGAGCGTAAACATCGAGGTGACATTAAAATCCAGATTAAACACAACCGGCAAAACCTTAATTGCGCCGCCAGCCGTAAATCTGAAAACATTATCACCATCTACAGATGTGCTTTGACGGGTATCTGCAATTTGAGGATATAACTCATTCGGATCCTGAAAATAATAATCAAGATCCATCGTTGAACTCTCGTACTGTAATCCGCCATAAACAACAAACATCCCTTCAAATGTTTTGCTTCCATGAATGTTAATAGCAAAATTCTTTGAATCAAACTTGAGATATTCGGTTTCATCATCACTGTCATTTTCAAGATTTATGGTGTTGTAAAGTATTTGTAAGGCAATATCAAATGGAAGTCCTTCAAACCATTGGCTAAAATTATGTTTAACACCAATACCCCAAAGACCAGTTGAAACGTCGCCAACATTTATCTGAGGGAAAAACCTTACCATCAGTTCGGTGCCGTATGCACCTCCGGCAATTTGGTAAATGGCGGAAGGTGCGCTGCTCACATTAAATCCTCCCGGGTAAGCAAGAAACCCGCCCGGACCCACGTAATAGCTTCCCTTCTCTCCAACAAAAGTACTTGTAGAACCCGAATTAGAATAGCCTGAAACTCCTGGGTTTGGTGTGAACGTCTTTTGTCCATCACCAATGAACGAATACATACCAATAATACTGAATTTAAATTGGAATGTTTCTGGCAGGTCGGCCGAGTAGTAAGCTCCCGAATTAAAGTAAGTCCCGAAAAACGTTGCTAATGGTTTTGAATATTCTTTAGCATCGTCAGGTGCTAATCCAAATATTCCTAAACCTACCTGCGCAAACGAGGTTGATAAAAGCAGCATCACGGTAACGAAAACCTTTATTAAGATATTTCGCATATAAGCCTCCTATGATTATCTGATAGAAATAGTTAATTATCTTTTTTAATTTTTCAAAGAGAAATTATTTCTTTTATCTTACCAGAACAATCACGCAAACACGTGATTTTACTATGACTTCTTCTGGAATATGATCAAAATAATCAGGATTGACTAGTGTGCTGAATATTAGAAATGTTTTTGAGATGTTCGTTTCCGACAAGAAACAAGCGATTAAAATCCGAAGCCAACTCCAACAGTGCCTGTTCTTGTCCCGCCGAATTTATAATCAAAGTTTATTACAAATATTGAAAGGTTAATAGAGGTTCCAATAGCAAGATTAACGGTTTGATCTCCATTGTAATCTATATTTAATTGCAACTCCTGTCTGCCAGCAGGACTGTCGAATTCATATTTATAGTTAATCTCACTGCGGGAAGTTTCGTATGTCAAGCCAGCATAGGGCTCAATTGAAATTCTGCCGCCGATTCTTTTACTGATAAACATACCGTACTGAGAAGCTGTGTTCTTAAAAATATCACCAACCTTAAAACTCTGAAAGTAATATCCAAAACCAATTTCAAGTGGTAGCCCATCATCAAACCAATAATTTAAATTATGACTGACTCCACCACCAAAAATATTGACTATGCCTAAATCCTGCAGATTTATCCCGCGGAAATAACGAACCGAAACACCCGTTCCAATTAAGCTGCCCAAATCAAACTGAAGTGCTGGTGATGGCATTACATCTATATTGTTGAGATACCCTCTTACATCTGTAAGTTCGAGAGTGTACTGCTCAATCGTATAACCCTGAATTTCAGCGGTTGGAAAATTAACTTTCAGATATTCATCATAATTCCCGGTGATCGTTGGACCATCAAATTTAACTTCCCATGACTTTGAGAGAATTTCGTTTTTTAAATCAGTAAAGACATTTGGATCATACCCGGAATTTTCGAGAATCTTGTCAACTTGATCAGAAGTCAGATTTAGATTTCCTACATGGCTGAATGTTCTCAGATCATCTGAAAAGAATGAACCAACTCCAACAAATCTTAGCTTTGCGTGAATGCCATTTGTTGATGCAGGCAAACCTGTAAACCATCCCGAATTCATACTGGAACCAAATGCACTTATTACCGGCTCGGAATATTTCAGAACTGCATCTGAAGATAAGTTAGAAAGTGTTTCACCAATGCTTTGAGAAAAAATCTTCGATGATGTAACAAAAAAAAGTGTCAGCGCAATCAAAATTGTTTTGGAAATTCTGTCCATTCTAATAGTTGATAAAGGATAATATCACTTCAAAAATTAATTATGATTAATGAAGCAATGAAGCAAATATTATTCCCTTAGACCGATTAGTTCGCGGGCGCTTTTTAGGCTAGCCGGAGTGATTTTTTCGCCACTCAGGAGGCGAGCGATTTCCGTAATTCTTTCCGATTCCGGTAACTTTTTAATTGAACTGACTACCCTATCATTTTGAGTTACTTTTTCGATTGAAAAATGGTGATCTGCATAACTCGCAATCTGCGGTAAATGAGTAATTGATATAACCTGGTGATATTCTGAAAGATTCTTCAAGGCTTTACCAACTTTTTGAGCGATTCTTCCGCTTACACCAACGTCAATTTCGTCGAATATTAAAAGCGGCAGTTTATCATTTTTTGCTAGCGTTGATTTTAACGAGAGCATTATTCTCGATACCTCACCACCGGAAGCAACTTTAGATAATGGCTTCAAATCTTCACCAGGATTTGTTGAAATAAAGAATTCAACTTCATCAATTCCTTTTGATGTAGCTCTAAAATATTTTCCATCAAGAAAAACTCCGGAATCTTTTTCTGTTTGCTCATTGATAATCTGTGTTTTGAATTGAGGTTCCTGTATGCCAAGTTCTTTTAATGTTTCTTCAATTCCTTTCTTAACTAGTTTAGCAGCTTGTCCTCTTTGCTTCGATAAACTTTTTGCCAGACTGCCGGCAGATTTCCTCAATTCAAAAATATTCCTGGAAAGCTCATTTATCTTTCCTGAAAAATTTTCTGCCAGCTCAAACTCTTCACCAATCTTTTTCCGATAGTCAATAATACTTTTTACCGAACCGCCGTATTTTTTCTTAAGAAGATTTATTGCGCCGAGCCTTTGTCTTTTTTCTTCAACTTCTTCAGAATCAAGGTTAATTTTTGCGTTGTAGCTTCTTACAAAGTTTGACAAATCTTCGATATTGGCAAGTGCGGATTCTGATTCACTCAACGCATCGGAAAATGATTTATCAATATCACTCAGCTTCTGCAAAAGAGTTCTTACTTTGGAAAGTGAAATTTGAATTGAATTGTCAGATTCATAAATAAGCTGATAAACTTCTGATGTAAGCTCTGCCAGCTTTTCTGAGTTCTCAAGAATTTTTAGTTCCTCAATCAGCTTATCTTCTTCATCTTCCTGAGGAGAAATAGTATCAATCTCTTTTATCTGGAAAGAATAAAAATCTTTTTTCTCTTTTATGCTGCTTTCTTTTTCCCGCAGCTCCTTCAGTTCATTTTCTTTATTAAGTAATTCAGAATAAACTTTTTTGTATTGTTGAAGAATATCCTGGTAATCACCAAATTCATCGAGGTAATCTATGTGTGTTTCGGTGCGGAGAAGTGATTGGTGTTCGTGCTGACCGTGAAGATCAACTAACAGATTTCCAATATCTTTTACCAGATTCAGATTTACAGGAGTATCATTTATAAAACAGCGGTTTGAGCCTTTGAGAGAAATCTCTCGTCGAATAATCAACTCATCATTGAAATCAATATCATTTTCTTCAAGAAGAGATTTAACTTTTTTATTTCCCTTTACATTAAAGATTCCTTCAACAAAAGATTTTTCTGCACCTTTACGTACAACTTCTGTTGAGGCTCTTTCGCCGAGCAGCAGGCTCATCGCATCAATTAATATTGATTTACCTGCACCGGTTTCACCAGTAATAATATTAAGTCCGCTTCCGAACTCAACGGAAATATGTTCTATCAAAGCGTAATCTTTTACTTCAAAGGATTTGAGCATATTTTGATTATAAATTATTTACCAAATAAAAATGCCACATCTCAAAGATATGGCATTTCTAACCTTTTGAAAAAATCTGGTAATAACTTTATCAGGATATAGAATTTCTTGCGAGAAAAATACCACATATAGTTTTTCCGTCAACTATTTCTCCGTTGTAAATTTTTTCTTCTACTTCTTTCAGTGTTAGTTCAAAAACTTCCATACCGAACTCACCTTCTTCGCGGTTATGGTTACCGGGCTTCAAATCTTTTGCAAGATATATCCAGAGTTTTTCTGTTGAATATCCGGGTGTAGTATAAATGCTTCCCAGTTCTGTTACATTATCGGATTTGTATCCTGTCTCCTCTTCAAGCTCTCTAACAGCACATACAAAAGGATCTTCACCTACGCTAAGTTTTCCGGCAGGAAGCTCAAGCAAAACTTGGTTAACAGGAAAACGATGCTGAGTTACCATAACAATCTTTCCATCATTAGTAACAGGAACAACTACAGAACCACCAGGATGTTCTGCAACTTCGCGGATTGCTTTATTGCCGCTGTTGTATTCTATCTGATCTACCTTTGTGTTGAAAACTTTACCGCTGTAAATGGTTTCACTTTTAACAATACGATAATTCATTTCTTTTCTCTTTTCAGAAAATTTTAGGGAATTGTTTATAAATTAAGATAATGTACGAATCAATTTTAACTACGATATCCGGCAGGATAATAGCCTATCAATTCTTTCCCAAGGAATTTAAGCGTAGCGGTAATCACTCCAAGGTCATCAAGATATCCGAAAAAAGGAATAAGATCAGGAATGGTATCAACCGGAACTATGAAGTAAACAAGTGCGGCAATTACAATAGCTTTTCTATACCATTTAACAAATGGATCTTTCATATAGCTGTAAAGTGCAAGAATATCTTTCGCAAAGGAAATTCTTCGTCCTGATTTCTCAAGCTTATTCCAGAGATTTTCATCGACGAATTCTTCCTTTTCTTTATACTCCTCCATTTTTTTTTCATCCATCTGTCCAAAGTTCAGAGCCCCAAGGTCTTCGCTTCCTTCAAATATGTCGTCCTCAGTTATAACTTCATCAAAATTTTTATCTCTCATTAACTGACTCCTACTTTGTAAATTTTTTAAACCATTCGTGTAATGTTGCCCACCAAAGTCTTGAGTTCTGCGGCTTAGATATAAAATGAGTTTCATCCGGGAAGTATAAAAATTTGCTTTCAACACCAAGTCTTTGCAACGATGTGAATAATTGAAATGCCTGATCTTCAGTTACTCTGAAGTCAAGAGCACCGTGAGTTATCAGCACAGGGGTTTTACAGTTATGAATAAATCTGTGCGGTGACCATTTTTCGTAAGCTTCTCTGTTTTCCCAGGGGGTTCCATTAAACTCCCACTCAGGAAACCACAACTCTTCCGTAGTTCCATATTTACTTTCGAGATTGAACCCGCCTGCATGAGAGAGCAGCGCATTGAATCTGTCTGTATGCCCTGCAATCCAGTTTATCATATAACCGCCATACGATGCACCTGCAGCGAAAGTATTTTCCTTATCAATAAATTTATAATTATAAATAGCATAATCATATGCATTCATTAAATCGACGTAGACTTTTCCGCCCCAGTCACCGGAAATTTCATCTGTGAATTTTTGTCCATAACCAGTAGAGCCACGCGGATTTGGAGCAACTACAACATAGCCCTGCGAAGCAAACATCTGGTAATTCCATCTATAATGGAAATTATCACTCCACGACCCCTGCGGACCACCGTGAATCAGCATAATCATAGGATATTTTTTTGTTGGATCAAAAAACGGCGGCTTTACTAAAATCGATTGCACCAGTGTTCCATCTGCACCATCGCTCCAGAAAGTTTCAACCGAATTTGTTTCAAGGTTTGCAAGAACATCTTTGTTCACAAATGTTATCTGATTTAATGTGTTCTTTCCATCAGTGCTCAGGGAATATATTTCCGAAGGCATATTTGATCTTTGCTTTAAGTAAAACACTGTGCTGCCGTCTTTGGAAATTGAAATGTTTGTATTGTAATTTTCTTTATGAAACAATTCAATATCGCCTGACTCTAAATCAACCTTGTAAATTGATTTATAAATCTCGTTATCTGCATTGAAGTAAATGTGTTTTGAATTTGGCGACCAGATAAAATCATCCACCGAGCGGTCAATATCTTCAGTGAGATTTTTCATATCACCGGATTTTCTTTCAAAAAGAATAATATCCTTTTTATCAGATTCGAATCCTGCACGCTTCATAAAAGTCCAGGCAAGATATTTTCCATCAGGAGAGTAAACCGGCTGGCAGTCAACGCCTTTACTTGTTGAAATCAACTTTTGTGATGCTGGATCAGTTAAGCTTAAAATGTAGATTTCATTGTTTGTGCTAACAGCAGTACTGAATTCAGGATTCATTGTGAATGCGATCTCGGTTCCATCAGGAGAAAAATTGTAATCGTTAGAAGAACCCAAAGCGAGAGTTGGAACATCTTCTTTATAGCCTTCAGTAAGGTCTTTAAAGTTTCCGGTTGCAACATCAAGGATAAATAAATGCTTTCGCTTATCACCACGCCAGCCGTCAAAATGTTTAAACATAAGCTGATCAAATACAATTGCTTTTACCTTGCTTGCTTCTTTTTCTTTGTCTCTTTGCTCGTTGCATTCCTGTGTGGTGCAGTCAGGATAAACAGAGGAAACAAATAAAATTTTCTTCCCGTCATTTGACCACTTGATGCCTGATGCACCTGTGTAAACATTTGATATCTGCTTTTCATTTTTACCGTCAATATCGGAAATATAAATTTGACCGCCCATTAAATAAGCAATCTGCTTTCCATCGGGAGAAAATTTTGGCTCAGACTCATTTTTATCTGAATCTTTGAACACCCTTAGATTACTTCCATCAGAGTTTATCAGATAAATATCTGTGTTCCCCTTGTTCGCTTCAAAGGTAAAACTTGTTAAAGTAAACGCTATGGTCTTTCCGTCTGGTGATACATCATACGCTCCGATCCGTTTCATTGACCAGAAATCGTCAATAGTTATTGCGTTCTTTGTTTGCGGAAAGATAGATATGGATATAGCTGCTAATATTAAGATAATTTTTTTCATTGGTGCCTCTGGAAGAATGTTGAAAAATGCTTTCAAAAAATACGTGTTAAAGAATCGAAAGGCAAAGTAAAAAGAAATTTTGATTTAGGAAAAAACTAATATTTCTTAAATTTACCTGGAAGGAAAAAATAAGTTGGCAGCGGAACTAATCTCAACAAGCGATATTCAACTCCCCGGGGGGATCAAGCAGTTTGATCATCTAATCGAACTGAAGACCATCCAAGGTAATAACGCATTAATAATTGGTCCTGGCTGTGAGCCTGTTGCTAAAAGCCTGCTTAATTATTATGAAGATATAAGCATTATTACAAATGATTACAATTCTCTTATTCAGAGCCGGTTGAAACTTAGAGATAAAAATAAAATCAAAGTTAAAATGATGGAGTATTCTCACACTGACTTCTCTGATGAACATTTCGATTTGATATACGCTCAAGGTTCTGTAACTGTTCCATCAAGAAAAGATATCTTTAAAGAAATAAAAAGAATTCTGTCTTCTGATGGTTTGCTTTGTGTCGGAGAAATCGTTGCTTTGAAGGAAACAGCACCAGCTTTCGTACAAAATATCTGGGAAAGAAATGGTCTGTTACCACTTGCTACTTCACAGATAATAAATTTTTATTTGGGTAATGGATTTGAATTAGTCAGCGAAAGAGATCTGACTAATACTTTAAAAGAATATTATAAAAACGTATTAAATATTTGTTCTAAAACCAGCAAAGACGAAATAGAAGAAAACAAAAAATATTTTTCGAGAATTAAGCATGAGTCAAACGCCTACCTAAAATTAGGCGGCGATAAATACATCGGTTTCAAATCTTTAATATTAAGGAAGCTAAATTGAAAAAGGGTGATTTAATTCAGGTTAAAGTTGATAAGTATGCCTTCGAAGGAAAAGGCATTGGAAGAATAGACATAGAAAATTCTCCTGATAATGGTGAGCCAGATTCATTCATTGTTTTTGTAAATGGTGCGTATCCCGGTGATACTGTTTCAGCGAAAATAAAGAAGCTGAAAAAATCATACGCCGAGGCAAATTCTGAAGAAGTATTAATTCCATCAGCGCAAAGGGTGCAGCCGAGATGTAAATTTTTTGGCACCTGTGGAGGATGCAAGCAGCAGGATCTGGATTACGCTCAGCAAATTGCTTACAAGCAGGAACAGGTTGAAGATATTTTCAAACATGATGGCGGGTTTTCAGACTTTGAAATTGAAAATATCCTGCCGTCAGAAAATATTTTTTACTACAGAAATAAAATGGAGTTTTCATTTTCTGAAATGCAATGGCTGAAGGAGGTGGAAGATTCTACTGTTTCAAAGAATGGATTTTTCCTCGGGCTTCACGTGCCGGGTAATTTTGAAAAAATACTTGATATTGATGAATGCTTTCTGCAATCTGAGTTAAGCTCGCACATCCTGAATTTTTCACGGGAGTTTTTTAAGAAGCGGCATGCATCTATTCATAATACGAAAACTCATATAGGTTACCTTCGTAATTTAGTAATCAGACAGGCACAGCATACAAAGGAGTTGATGATTAACCTTGTTACATTCGAAGAGAATGAGCTATTGATAAAAGAATATACTTCAGCGACTACAAGCCAGTTTTCTGACATCACAACTATCGTAAACAATATCAGTAAAAAGAAAGCAGCTATTGCTCTTGGCGATTATGAAATTGTCTACCACGGCAGCGGATATATTTATGATAAAATTGGTAAATACAAGTTCAGAATAAGTGCAAACTCTTTCTTCCAGACCAACACAATTCAGGCAGAAAAGCTATACAACACTGCGCTTGAGTATGCTGAACTGAAAGGCGATGAAATTATTTATGATCTTTATTCGGGTGCCGGAACGATTGCAATTTATGTTTCAGGATTTGCTAAAGAAGTTTTTGGATTTGAATCTGCTGAGTCATCAATCTACGATGCAAAAGAAAATCTTGAAATTAATAAAATAGAAAATGTAACGTTCGTGCAGGCAGATCTTAACAAATCATTTTTAGCTTTCACCAACGTACTTCCAAAACCGGATGTTGTTATTCTCGATCCCCCGCGCAGTGGAATGCACAACATTACTGTTAAAGACGTGCTGGAATTGAGCCCTGCAAAAATAGTTTACGTGAGCTGCAATCCTACAACACAGGTTAGAGATATTAGAAAATTTGTGGCGGGCGGCTACAAGTTAATTAAGATACGACCTGTTGATATGTTCCCGCATACTTACCATATTGAGAATGTTTCTTTATTGGTTAAAGCTTAATAAAATAAAGAGTTAAAACTTTTTAATATCATCAAAGTAACAATAGAGTAACAATTTATCAGAGAAAACATAAGATTGACTGATTAAAAAATAACTATTAAGAGTTGATTTAAGGCAGGGAAAAAAGACAATTGATATTAAATAACAGGCAAAAAATAATTTACCTTTTATTTACAAAAAGTGAGTAACAATCTTTAATCAAACAGAGGCTTATATTGAGCCTGCTAACCTCTCTTTGTTTTCCTCAAAAATATCACCTAAAAAATTTATTGTTTCATTTGTGTAAAACAATTTTCCTTCATCTGAAATATACTTTTCTGAATAAAGATTTAAACCTCTGATAAAACTTTCTCTGTCTTTTATCTCAATTCCATTGAATCGACAAACCGGCTTAATGGTTTTGATTTCATCTAAGAGTGCTTTAAACAGATATTCATTCAATTCACTCTCAGGCATATTTTGAAAATCCGGTACCTCAGGAAATAAATTTTCATTCATTGAAATATGCTTCTCTATTGTTTTTACTCTGTTTGTTAAATTCATAGTCTTAATTCCATTTCTTTTATTATTCTATTTGTCATCTCATTGTATAACTCTGTTTTTTCTTTTCTAAAAAATTCAGCTTGTTTAGCAGTCAGTTCATTTGGATTTTCTAAATAGTATTTCCAATCTGCTTTTTGAACTTTAATAACCGATTCTAATTTCTGAACTCTTTTCTTAAATTCATTCATTGTAACCTCTTTTCAAGTTCAGTAATTCTTTTTTCAAGTTCCACTGCCTGAGTGATTGCTATATATTGAGAGCAAAGATATGTTAATGTTTTTGCTTCATCTGATTTTATAGTTCCATTACAAAAACCTATTATAAGTTTGCTCATTAGCCTTTGAACATCTTTAAACTTTAATATTTTTTTAGCTTTAGGCACTAAGCCTGATAAACCATTTAGGGGGGAGTCTTTCTTAAGCTCTTTATTCTTTTGAGTTTGTGAAGATTTCATTTGCAATTTTTAAGCTTATTTTGTGATTATCTGTAATATCTTGAAACTCTTTTCACTTTTGAATCAAGTTCTTTTATTGCTTCATTTGGCTCTGTTAGTTCCGGTTCATTTGATAGGCTCTTTACAAGCTCTCTCATTCTTGAAACTTGATTTCTATGTTTTATCTGATTCTTATTTGCTTCAATCATTGAAAGAAGCTCACCTTCACCAATTGTTTTAACTTGCATTGCAGCAAGTTGATATAAAAGAGTTCTTGCATTTACCATTGTTAATGATTCCTGATTGAATTTTAATTTGTTTACTCTCTGGATTAAAAAATAAAAGTTTTTCCAAAAATCAATTCCTTTGATATAAAAGTTTTCATCATACAATTGTTTTGCTTTTACCTCTGGTAACTTCAAAGAGCCTGGAATTTTTTTCTTTAACTGTAACTCATATCTCAAAACATTCTTTTGATTAAATATCTCTGGAATGGTTTGTTTACTTCTTTTTGCTTCATTCACCTTATCATAAAACTGTAAAGTTTTTGTTGAGGTTGAGTAAAGCAAAGTTTGCTTGTTTGCTATTTCAGATTTTTTGAATCTTGAAAGCTCACCTAAACAAGTGTAATAATTTTGTAAAGGTAAATCCAAAATAAAATTGCTTCCAATATCCAGCCTGAAAATTGCACTCTCTTTCATTGGTAAGTGTAACAAGTCTGAAGCTTTCTCAATTGCAGCCTCAGTGTCTTTCCTTGTTAAGCTCTGAATGTTATCACCAAAATAAAACTTTGGTAAACTTCCAATTGCTGAAACTCTGTTTCCAATTCTTTTGATTCTTAGGTTTTCAAGTGTGCCTGTTAAAATCCTTTCACCTGTTATTTTGTCAAAGCTCTCTTTTGAGATATTAATCAAACTCTCTTTTAGATAATTATCACTCAGAAACATTCCAACTGTGTCAAACATCTTTACTTTTCCTGTTACACTTACTGTGTCAATCTACCTATTTGTTAAAGAGTAACTCCCTTTTGTTCTAATATTTTGTATTTGATTATTGCATTATGCTGTGCAAAAAAAGCATTTGAAATGTTTAAGGCTTCCAAGTTTTCCTCTGTGAATTTTTGTCTGTCTTTTCTATTATCAATTTCAAAAAATTTTCTTATCGGAATTATTAAGGGATCATTTGATTCAATCCTGCTTAAAATAAATTGCAGTTCCAACTTGATAAGCTCTAATTTTTCTAATGATTCATTTGCACTTGTGATGTTGTTCTTAAGCTCAAATTCTTTTTTCCGGTTCTCAACTGCCTGATAAAATTCTCTATCTTCTTTTGAGGCACTTGAAAATGCAATTTCATCAGGTTTATTGAGTCCAATTATTTCAATTAAATTGTTTGCATAATCTGTTTGCTCTGTCTGAAATGCTGAATCAATCTCATTAAGAATAGAATTTTTATCTTTAACAGTATTGTAAAACTGGAAGGCATTTGTCCTTTGGATTTCTCCCAAAGTTTTATCAAAACTTGAAACAGAAAACCTGAGAGGAAATTTTATAGATGGTATTTTCTTAGATTCTTTTTTTATTTCATCACTAACATCACTTACAAGATAATTAATTCTCTTAAGAATTGGATTAACTTTTTCGGCTCTCCATTGAGTAAGCTTTTCATTAGTAGTAGTTTCATTATACTGAGATTGAAAATTTTCTTTTGCTTTAACTTCATTTGTTGCAATCTCATTATAATCAACAAGTATGGAGTTAATTTGTTTGACCTTTAATTCAATGTCCATTGTATTTCCTTTTTTATTGAGTTATGTAATCACTCTCAAATCCAATTGAGAGCTGTGTTAAGTTTTCTTTTTTTGCTATGTCCTGTGAGCTGTGAGGCACTTTCTCAGATAGTTTGAGGAAATATGCCTCTGTTTTGGGAAAGCCTCTGAAATATTCAGTTAGTTTATATTCCATTTTGTTACCTGTGTGTTACTCAAATCCTGAGTAATGAAAAAATCTTGTTTATTTAATCTTAAAATCATTTATTTTCTAAAATCTTACATTCTGGTTTTGAAATGTTACATAGCATTTGAAACAAGTTTAAGCTTTTGTGTTTGCCCTCTGAAAGCTTCAATCTCTGAATCAAGCTCACTATCAAAAAGCAAGTTGAAAAGGTTTTGTGATAGATTCTTTTTCCCTTTACAGATAAGAAGCTCAATAGTTTTTTCAGAGAGTAAAATTAGAATTGCATCTGAGCCAAAATCACCAAAGGCTAAATTTGGTTTTGTAATATCAGGAATAAAAACACTGGTAAAATGTCTATTCCTTATTGAAAGTGTGTAATCTGTTTTCCGGTTTCCTTTGGCTTTTATATTTGGATTGCTGCCAAAATAAATGAACACTTCACCTTTTGCATTTGGATTGTGAACCGGTTCATATATTTCTGAATTGTAAACTAAATCAAATCTGCTTTTACTCTTTTCAGGATTCAATTTTTCAAACCTGTAATAACAATCAATGGTTTTCATTTCAAGCTCCCTGAGTTACATAATCAAGTGCTTTTTGTTCAAGTTCCATTTCTGAGCCTTTCCGATTCCTGAAAATATATTTATTCAGATCAGCTTTTTTGAAATAGATTAGCTTATTATTTGGTTTAAAGAAAGTGATCTGGTTTTTGTGAGTAAGTTTATACAAGTGAGACTTACTCACTGAGAGATATTGAGCTGCCTCAGAAAATGAAAGAGGATTTTCATCTTGCTGTAAAAGTTGCTCAATGTTTTCATTGAGTTTTTGGATTGGTGTGTTTTTCATTTTTTTACTCTCAGATTATTATTGATAAAAATCTGAAAGAAACATACTGCAAACAGAAAAAGAGATGTTATACTACTAAGAAGTATAATCTATTGGTGTTTATTGGAAAGGATTATTTTTAATTCAGCTTCAATGAGTTTTCTATATCTCACTGGATTTCTTTGAGTCCAAGTGTAATATCGGTTTTTTAGTTGTTCATAATCTTGTTTTTTTTCTTCAGCAATATCAAAAATATGAGGTAAGGTCATATCTTCCCTTCCAACAGAAAATTTTATTCCGGCAAGTTTTCCCTTTAATGTCCTGCTAATAATCTCTCTATAAATTTTAATTGATTCACTCTCATTTTTTAATGATGTTGTCTTTGGTTTTTGAGCTTCAGCATCTTTATATCTTAATTTTAAGAAATTTGATAGCCTTAAATATTCAAGCTGTGTATATAGTTCTATCACTCCATTTTTTGAAAATTCATAATATTGGCTTTGTGTTTTACAATTAAAAATACTCAATGCTTTTTTCAATTCAATTAGATTTTCGGTTTTATAGAAAGCATTTTTTACATCTCTAAAACTAAAATCATTTGAGAGTTTTAACTCTTTGTCTATACTTATTAAAAGTGTTTCGTAAAAGTGAGTCATAAAACGTTTAAGTACACTTGTTTTGTACCATTCATTAGCATTTGTAAAGTGTTCACCAATTCTCAATGTCAATAATTCAAAAGATTGTTTTAATTCTTTGCCATAGGGAAATAATTCAAAATATTTTATTAATTCCTTATCCATAAGAATCATATTCTCCAATTGCTTTTCCAGATTCATTTTTGAAAGAGCAATTACTTCATCAAAAACACTTTTCTTTTTGAGTTTGTTGTTAAGCCTTAAAATCATAAGCTAACCTCAATCACTGGTAAGTTATCCATTGCCTGCTTTTTCTTTTCATCAATAAGGTTTGAATAAATCTCAGTTGTTTTCAGGCTTGTGTGTCCTAACAATTTTGAAACTGTGTAAATATCATTTCCACTGGTTAAGTTGAGAGTTGCAAAAGTGTGTCTGCTTAAATGATAGTAAGCTTTTTTATCTATTTCTGCTTTCTTAAACCATCTTGTTAAGCCTCTGTTAATTTTTGTTCTATCATTATTTAAGTTAAAGATTTTAGTTTCCGGTAAGTGAAAAACATTATCTGTTTTCAGAATGTTTAAGGCTGTTTGACTTAATGGAATTATAACAGTTTTGTCAGTCTTTTGTTGCTTAATCCTGATTGTGTTATCTGATATGTCTTTCCATTTTAGATTTCTTACATCTGATTGTCTTAATCCAGTAAAGCAGGAAAACAAGAAAGCTTTTTTAATATCAGGTTTAATAACTTGCTTTTTCTTTTCATCAACTGTGGGAGTGTTAATTAACTTTTCTATTTCTTTAAGTTCTAAATAACCTCTTTCGGTTTTCTCTTTCTTTGGTGCTTTTGCCTGTTTTACTAATTCAAGTTTAATAAATCCTTGCTGTGAAGCTTTATAGAGAGCCTCTTTAATTTTTCTGAAATAAAGGAAAGCACTATTACTCTTTAAGCCTGATTCCTTACTTAGATATTCAGCTAAATCATTGAGCCATTCTTTATTGATCTGCTTAAAAAGAATTTCATTAGGCTCAAATATTTTCAAATGTTTTTGAGCTGCTGAATAATTAGTCCATTTCTTTTTATTCTCTCCAGTGCCTTCTTTAAGCTTAACATAGTTTTCAAAATACTTAGTGAATGAAGCTTTCTTTTTTTGTGTACTGATTTGCTCAAATTCATCATTAGCAATTTCAAGTTGTCTTTTTGATCTAATCTTTTCCGCTAAGGCTAAGATTTCTTTATTCTCTGGATTTCCTCTTTTGATATACATTTTCAAAAATTCATAATGTGTTACTTTTCCATCATACCATTTAAGAAAGAGAGATTCACTGCCATCTTTAAGTTTCTGATTTTTTTTCTTTAAATAAACTTGCATTTTTTTGCTTTCCTTTCTGCTTATTTTTCTTTTGTTACTCTTGAAATGTAACACATTCAAACCTGAGTAACAATAGAGTAACAATGAAATAACAGATATGAGAAAAGAAGGGAAATTGAAAGAAGGTAAAATGATTTGATTTCAGCTTGTTATTTAAGCTTTTCTATCAGTTGTTTTCCTTTGATTTGCCTTGTAACATTTCATATTGAGAACGTCGCTTTATTAGTTAAATTATGATTAAGCAGTCAAACTTCTACT
>Ga0209498_1000093_pt1 | contig 49331 bp, 29 predicted proteins | sample WalLakDeSediment_FD_184131 | JGI IMG/M metagenome (GOLD analysis project Ga0209498, IMG submission 184131) | Lake sediment microbial communities from Walker lake, Nevada to study Microbial Dark Matter (Phase II) - Walker Lake 11/02/13 Deep... | ecosystem: Environmental > Aquatic > Freshwater >... | reverse complement strand
CAAGCCGGTCGGTACGATGCTGAATGGTAAAATAGTATGTTTTCTGCTCCGGCCTCGTGGGATGCTTAGCCATGGCCCCCGCACGCAAACTTCCTTGAATGCCAGCCAAATATTTCGAAAGCGGAATCCCGCTTCCGAACCTAATCCATTCTTCGCAAACACGTTATTACCCCGTCAGGGGTCAACCGTGAATAGCCCCATGCGGAAGCATGGGGAGAATGGATATTATTTATTTTCGGGCGCTGCGCAAGGCTGGCCTGAGCAGTAGAGGCGCCGTCGCAGCGCAAGGGGAAAATGTTGATTTACAATCTTTTATTTCCACTTTTTCTTGATAAAAAGTGGAGCAAAAATCAAGGCTTCGAAAAAAACCTGACAAGTCAGCGTTCGCTACGCTAAAAAATTTAAGGTCCCGCAAGTGCGGGACTGCAAATTTTTTCACGCTCCGCTCTCTTGTCTTGTTACCAGGTTTTTTTCAAGGCCAAAAGGGCAGTAATGGGTGAGCCTATATTTCTCCTCCAACGGATCCACACTATGCCACCGCCCAATCTGCGCATCATAAAACCGTGCGGCTTAATAGTACCAGTAAAAATTTCCTATTGGATTTTAATAAGTTGATATGCGTAAAAAAGGTTTACTAAAACTATAATTATAAATAATCCTACCAAAACTGTATATAAAATATTCTTCCTTCTACTGAGGCTTTTAAATTTTTCTATACGTTTTAACCAAATATCGTTCCTTAGAAAATAATATTGATTGAACCAAAGAATTATGAAAGCGACAAATACCGGCCATAATAACTTCTCAAAAGCAAAGGCAAGAGAAAAAACATGTATAATTTGCAGATTAATGGAAACACACAAAAGGCCTAGCAATAATGACAAAAAAACAATTGCCCGATTTTCACTATTCCTGGCAATAGGTGATGTCTCCCAAAACCTGAAAAGGGTATAAAACAAATAGTCGTAAGCAAATATCAATACTTTAAACATGTCAATTATTTTTATTTATACATATTCCATCCTGGACCCAAAATCATCTGATTTTCCTTTATTAAAGTTTCCTGCATTTCCATGGCTCCCCGCCACCCCCCTGGATAAAAAAGGTCTATACCAAAATAAAGAATACCAACTGCTGGGTTTATATAATATGAATAGGCCGCAACCGATAAATTAATTGTAGCATTTGTTGGCGAAACTGCAAATGGATTGTCTTTATTATTATAGTAAAATGGCACACCTATTCCAAAATCTAACAAGCCACCTGCTAAAACGCTATTTCGGCTAATGTTTTTTAATGTTTTACTCCCCTGTTTTAAGAAACTTAATTCTTTATTGAAATTGATTCCAGTAAACCCCCTGCTTTTGTTAAGATAATCGAAATGCCTTATCCTTGATGATAAAAATAACTGTCCAAGATCACTTGAAATCCCAGTTAAGTATAATGCAGAATTAGCAAAAAACGAAGGATTCGAAAAGCCCTGGGCGGAATTATCTTTGTTGGTTGTTGCTTCATCTAATGCCGGATTGGTGAAATAAATTGTAAATTCTTGATGTTTTCTTTTCTGAGCTTCCTCCCATGCTGCTTTCCAGTCAAAAGCCTTATTAGTCTCTCCTTGTTCTGGTTCTTCGGCACTCATGCCCATATAATCTATAAACTTAACAGGACTATTCGCCGCGTAAACAAAGGTTGATTGAAAAGGGAACCTTTCCGCCAACGGGTCCACACTATGCCACCTCCCAATCTGTGCATCATAAAATCTCGCACCGTAATTCCCGATAAAATCGGGATAAACATACCAATCCAGATCAAAATCATCATTAAACTCCTTGCCGTTACACAGGTATCGGTTGGTGCCGAACTCTCCGTAATCGGGAAACCAGCTTACTGGTATGGGCCCATCCGGTGGGCGATGCATACCATGGCCGAAGGGGTAGTAGCGTGTTGGCGTTGTGGCTATGATCTCTTCGGTCATGCTTGTGGATTGGGGTTTCGGTTTGTAATAATAGGAAGAAAAATTGAAAGTGAAAATGGAAAATGGATAAAAGCCCCGGCGGAGCGAAGCGAAGTCGAGAGGTGGTTCGGAATACCATCTTCATAGTTAAGTCGTGTTTTAACCGTATTTCAACCGTTTTAAAACGGCTTAAATACGGCTCAAGTACGGTTGAAGTTAGAATTTGGTCTCGTGCATTAGTCAGGGTGCGACTTGGAGTCGCGCCCTGACTATCCAACCTTCAAATTTTATTTCACATTTAAAAGACTGTTTTTCAACACTTTTAAGTATTTTGTTTAATTTTTTTTCATTTTTATTAAACAAAACTGAAACACTTGCTGTTTACTGATCAAACAAACCCAAAAATTTAAATCTTAAAAACCCAATTAAAATGAAAAAACAAATTTTGAATCTCATGAATCGCTCCAGCGCCTTGCGCTTTGGTCTTGTTATCGCCCTTGGTATTTTTGTTGCTTCCTGCAGCAAAGATGAAATGGACTCAGTGGCCATTCCCGAATCAACTGAATTGAACATTCTTGAAAAACTTGCAAGCTTCGAAACCTCAGGTGAGCAAAATGGCATTGACGAAGATGGCAGTGAGTATATAATGAATGGAATGGATAACTCAGTAATAGTCGATGAAAAAGGTGCACAGGTATTTAACGGGGCAAAAAAACCGACTTTCAGTACTCTTAATGTAGCATTGGCACGCACTGGCCTTGCAAGTGTTGTTTCTTCCAATCGTCTCACTGTTTTCGCTCCGACCGATGAGGCTTTCGCAGCCCTGGGTCTGTACCCCAATAATATTGCTTCAGTACCCAACCTCCGCGAAATTCTTCTTTACCACGTAGTTTCTGGCTTAGTTTACAGCTTTGACCTTTCGAATGGTTTTGTACCCACTGCCAATGGTGCTGCAGTAGAAATCAATCTCGACAATGGTGTTTTCGTAAATGACGCTCAGGTAATTCTGGCCGACATTAAAGCACGTAATGGCGTCATTCACGCAATTGACAAAGTGATTTTCCCCCCGACCATGAATCTGGTAGAATTGGCCCTGAGCTTTGATCCCGAATTCTCCATTCTGGTGCAGGCTGTAATTAAAGCCGACCTGGTAAATGTACTGGCAACTGGTGGTCCCTTTACAGTTTTTGCTCCAACCAACGATGCTTTTGTTGCCCTGCTGGGCGAACTTGGTGCCAACAGCCTTGACGACATTTCAGTAGATGTGCTTACACAGGTACTGCTTTACCACGTAGTTGAAGGACGCGTTTTCTCGAGTGATTTGGTAAGCGGAACAGTACCCACGCTGAACGGAACTTTCACCGTGAACACCAGCAACTTCACCATAACAGATGCCAACGACCGCGTATCAAACATTATCACTTCGCTTGTAAATGTGCAGGCTACCAATGGTGTGGTGCACGTAATTGACCGCGTCATTCTTCCGATGCTGTAATAAGCAATTTCCTCCATTCCATATATATTCCCCAAAGGGGCTGCTGTAAGGCGGCCCTTTTTTTTTGTGGCCAGAGAAGACTCCTTTAAGGTTGAGGTTGAGGATGAGGTTAAGGTTAAGGAAACCTCAGTCTTCGGCAAAAAGATTAGCAGAAAGAATCCTTATAAGTGATTGGTATGCGGCAATGCCCTGATCGAGTGCTGTAATGGGTATCCGCTCATTTACGTTATGTATAGACTGCACATGGGCCGGATCGAACATTGCCGGAACCAGCCCGTAGGCAGGGATGCCTTTTGACCTGAAAAAATGATTGTCGTTGGTGGCAGGCATGAGCATGGCCGAAACCGGCACATTCCCAAAGGTTTCGTGCAAGGCCTGTATAAGGGCATGGTAGTATGGCCCGGTATCAGAAACCGGAGAATGGGGCGTCTCTTTGATCACTATTAACTCAACGTCGTATCCTTTAATCTTTTTCCGCAGCATTTTCAGGAATTCTTCGGTAGTAGCACCTGGCAGCAGGCGCACATCGAAAGTTGCCCAAGTACTATGCGACATTTGGTTATAAGCACCAGATGAAGAACCAACTCCTGTAAGGGTAATGGTATTGTGCATCAGGGCATTGATCAGCTCTTCCTGGCAGACCTTTTTTCCAATTACAGGACTAAAAAGCCGGTAATTTTTCAGGGCAACTTTCCTGATTCCTTTTTCATGGTAACCTATTTCTTTGAGCATATTAAGCACCAGCGGGGTCAGCACCGGTTTGACTTTCATATTTAAAATGGCATTGGTGGCCAGCGTCAGTTCCTTTGCTGGGTATTGGTGAGAAGGAACAGAACCATGTCCAAAATTTGCTCCCCTTGCCTCTAGCTTCAGCCAAAGTGCCCTTTTCTGTGCAACTTCCACTCCAAAAACGACCAGCTCAGGTGCTGCGTTCAAGATCCCCGAGCAGCCCGTTCCCCCCTCGCCGTAAACAGCAGTTGGACTAAGTTCGTGTAGGAAATTATCCGTAACCAGCCCGGCACCCAATGATCCATCGGATTCTTCATTCGACACCGCCAAAAGGGTGAAATTATACTGGAATTCCCTCATGGCCGCTTCTTCCACAAAACTGGCCAGAGCAAAAAGTTGCATCACCCCATGGCCTTTGTTATCGAATGCTCCCCTACCCCAGATGTGGTCATCGGCAATAACGCCTGCAAAGGGTGGGTAAGTCCACAATTCGGCATCACCCTCGGGCACCACATCGATATGGGTTAGGAAAATAATGTTTGGTTTACCCATCTCGAGGGGATACAGCGAAGCAGCAAAGTTGTAGCTATCGGTTTCCTCAGTAAACAGTCGCACGTGCAAACCCATTTCGCGGCAAGCGTTTGCAAGAAATTCACCGGCAGGTTTTTCATTGCCTGTTACCGATGGGATCTGAATATACTTGCTTAAAAAAACGACTGAAACGGGATGATCCGGAATGGATCGCTCCCAAAACTCCTGGCCAAACGACGGGCGTCCTGAAAGAAACAGAAAAACCAGGAGAAGGTATATTAACCTGGAAAGATCCATAAACCCTCCTAATAATATGGACCAAAACAATTACCAGGGAAAGTTAAACAATTATTTAATATAAAAATGATAAAAATGGCAATTTTCTTATTTTAAAGAGGTTTTTATGTGTTTAATTATACAGGAAGTACATTTCATATAACTTAATAAGCCTTGATTGTTTTGGTTGACGATCCTTTACGGTTTTATTCTTCCTTTAGAATGGTTTTAAACCGGTAATTGTGGAGTGGTTCGGCGCCCAGCAGATGCCTGATAAAGTAATTCCAGCGCACTTTCGTGAAATAGTCGCCATCGCTTCGTCCGAAGCTGTGATTTCTGCCCGGCAAAATAAGCATATCAAAGTCTTTCTGGGCCCTGATAAGGTATTCGGCAAGCTTGTATGTAGCCGAGGGATTTACGTTCTCATCGATGGCGCCATGGGCAATAAGCAGGCGCCCCTGCAACTTTTGTGCGTTAGTTACATTCGACTGCTCATGGTAGAAGTCGCCCACAGGGAATCCCATATACATTTCGGGCCACCAGGCCTTTTCCATGCGGTGGTCGTGATCGGCTGCCGATGCCACGCCAACCTTATACGTTTCGGGGTATTGCAGCATGGCCCGGCCGGCATCATAGCCCCCGGCCGAATGCCCGAAAATGCCCACCCGTGCAGTGTCGATCCAGTTGTATTCATCGCCAAGCTGCCTTATTGCCGCCACATGGCAATCGAGGCTGTAGCCCATGTTGCGGTAAGACACATCCCTGAAGGTTTTCGAACGCTGGGCCGTGCCCATGCCATCAACCACCATCACCGCAAAGCCAAATGCCCTGAAAGGGTTAATAATATTGGAAACGGCATCAGAAAATGACTTGGGCGTAATGGAGGTATGCGGTCCGGTATAGGAGTAGTCAATAAGGGGATATTTGCGGCGCGGATTAAAATCGAGTGGCTGGTAAATCACACCAAAAATATCAGTAATTCCGTCGCGCCCCTTTGCGGTGAATTGCATAGGTGGCCGCCAACCTGTGGCAAACAAATCGGAAGCATCAGCCTCGCTAATTTTAAAAACGACCTCACCATCTGTAAGCTTTCTGACGACAGAAATCGTTGGAAGATCAACCCTGGAGTAGTTATCAACAAAAAACTGATTGCATGGGGAGAGGCTCACCTGGTGATGGGCATTCTCCGGGGTAAGCAATTTCAACTCGCTGCCATTAAAGTTTACCCGGTACAGGTGGTTGTAATAGGGATTTCGTCCTTGCTCCCTGCCGCCTGCCACAAACCAGATTATTTCGTTCTCTTCGTCAACATGCAGCACAGTCTTTACCACGTATTCGCCGTCGGTTACCTGGCTGATTAACGCGCCTGTGTTCCAGTCGTAAAGGTAAAGATGGTGCCAGCCACTTTTTTGCGAACTGAACAGCACCCTGTCCTTTCCTATCCGTTGCAAGATCAGATTGTTGTATTCTACTGAAGTGTCACTGGTTTCTACAAGAAAAACGCTTGGCTTGCCTGAGGTTGCATCAATTTTTATCACATCAGCCTGCTTGAACCCGCGATGGGCATAAAGGGCGTGAAGGCTGTCGGCATTTTCTGACCAGACTAAATCCACCCCAATGAAATGCGGTATGGGCGGCAGATCAATGGGCGTTTCGGCGCCGGTTTCCAGGTCAAATATCACCGGAAGGTAATAAACCACGGTGGTATCGCCCGGCGAGCCACGGTAGTAGCTCAGCAGCCGCGGCCGGAAAAGCGTATCCACCGAAAAATCGAGAAGGTACATTTTCTGCGCCTGGCTCAGGTCCGTAATGTAAGTGAGCAGCTTACGCGAATCGGGCGACCAGTTGACAAACAAATTTTCAGGCCGGGTGCCCCCTTCGCCTACCATAATGTCTCCCCATCCGTACGTGTTGGCATATTCATATTGATTGCGGCCGTTGGTGCTCAACTGGCGTTCCTGACCGGTTTCCAGCTCACGGACAAAAAGATTGTAATCGCGAATGAAAGCCTGTAGCTTTCCATCGGGCGAACGCCCCCGCTGCCGAGTCTCCTCCTGGTTTTGATCCTGACGAATCAGTTCAACCAAGTCGATTTTGTAATTCCATGTAGTTTCGTCAAAACTAAAAGTGATCAGATTCTTTTCAATAAAACTGATCCTGTTGAACGGAAGGTCGGCCGCATCAACCGGCTTTCCCAGCTTTTCGGCCAAAGCATCAGCAAGCCTCTGGTGGTCAAAAGCTTCTTTTGTGGATTTAGCCGAAAGATCGGTAAGAAAAAACCTTTTCCCTTGGCGGGTCTGGGTTACATGCCAGAATCCGCTGCTGTCGGGAAGCCAGTTGGGTTGTACATTCAGGTGGTATACCAGTTTGCTGATGTTGGGCTGCAAAAAGGTTTCAGCCCGTTCGTAATGCGTCTCGGTGATCTGAATCCGGTTGGAGCATGCCGCAAAAAGCAGCAGTGGCGCCAAAAAGAGTATTGTTTTCTTCATGCTTCCAAAAATATGACGAACAAATATCGGAAAAATCACCTGAACTTAACAATTTGCATTCTATTTAAGCAAGGTTTGTGCAAAGAAACCGGTGCAATCGGTCAATATATTACCTTTGTTTTTTTTAGCCACTAAAGCACTAAGGCACGAAAGAACACAAAAAATTGAATGTCAAAATTTTACTTTCATAAATTTTAGTGTTTTTGTGTTTCCGTGACTATAATAATCCCGAACAGGCAAACGAACCCAAAAAATGTCCAGCGGAATTTTATTCGACTTACGAAGGTATTCGGTTCACGATGGTCCGGGCATCCGCACCACGGTGTTTTTCAAGGGCTGCCCCCTCAACTGCCTTTGGTGTCATAACCCTGAGAGCATTTTGCCGGAACCCCAACCCATAAAACGATGCCAGCAACTGAACGGTCAAAAGGAATGGATCCAAGAAATGGTCGGGAGGCCTTATTCCGCAGGTGAAGTAATGGAAGTTATTGGCCGCGACCTGCTGTTTTTTGAGGAAAGCGGCGGTGGGGTCACTTTTTCTGGAGGAGAGCCGCTGCAGCAACTTGGCTTTTTGCTTGAACTGCTTGCCCTTTGCAGGGAAGCCGGCATTCACACCACTGTGGATACTTCAGGGCACGCTTCCGCGGAAGCATTTAAAGAAGTGGCTGCACTAACAGACCTTTTGCTGTTCGACATTAAAACCACCGACAATAAAAAGCATGAAGAATTTATTGGTGTAGGCAACAAACTGGTAATAAGTAATTTTAAATCCCTTAACGGGAAAGGCCCGGCGGTGATCGTTCGCATACCGGTAATTCCGGGTTTTAACAGCACTTTGGAAGAAATGCAGGCCATCAGCAATTTGCTGAAATCAAGCCAGGCCAGGATTGAGGCCGTAAACCTCCTGCCCTATCACCACCTTGGACGGCAAAAATACGAAGCCCTGGGCATGCAGCAACCACCTGCCTTAAAGCCCGAAACTACGCCTGAACAGATGAAAGAATTGATGAAGGTGCTTGAGGAGGCGGGGTTTAAGGTGAAACAGGGAGGATGAAAAGTTGAGGGGTTGAAGGGTTAATTTGAGAGAATTTGTGTATTGTATTTGTGGAAATTTGTGGACAAAAGAATTATTTGATTTACGATTACTTTCAGTGAGCTCGCGAAAAGCTCGGTTAACGATTTTTGATTTACGAAGTGTTTTTAACCTAATAACCCCGAACGCCTAACTCCAAACTTAAAAATCCGCGTAATCCGCAAAAATCCGCGTAATCAAAAATAATCATGAACGAAAGAGTATCCTTTCTCCGAACCCAGAGCCTTGAGGCAGAAAATGTGCTGAGCCATGAAAGGGCGGTGCTGGTAACGCAGTTTTATCGCGACTTGCTATCCGAAAACGAGCCGGTGACGGTTCAGCGAGCGCTGTGCCTTAGGCATATCCTTGAAAACAAGAGCCTTTTTATCGGCGAAAAGGAGCTGATCGTGGGTGAACGCGGCCCCGCGCCAAAGGCAGCTCCCACCTACCCTGAAGTGAGCCTGCACTCGCTCGAAGATCTCGACATACTCAACTCCAGGCCCAAGGTTTCCTTTAAGGTTTCGCCAGAGACCCGCAGTGTTTACGAGCAGCAAATCATACCTTTCTGGAAAGGGCGCACCAATCGCGACAAACTGATGGCACTTATGAGCTCCCGCTGGAAGAGGGCTTATGAAGCGGGCATCTTCACTGAGTTTCAGGAGCAGCGCGCCCCCGGACATACCGTTCTCGGAAAGAAAATGTTCGGCAAAGGTATGCTCGACCTTATCGCAGAATGCGATGCTGCCCTTACAGGTCTCGACCTATTACGCGATAAGCAAACCAGCGAAAAGGCGGCCGAACTCAAAGCCATGAAAATTGCCGCCCAGGCCATTATCAGTTTTGGATACCGCCACGCCGAAGCACTCGACGGACTGGCGGCTGCCGAACAAGACCCGCAAAGGCGCAGTGAACTCCAGCTTATGGCTGCCGTTTGCCGCAGGGTGCCTGCCCATACCCCGCAAACCTTTCACGAAGCCCTCCAGCATTATTGGTTCATACATCTTGGGGTGATCACTGAGCTAAACCCCTGGGACTCGTTCAACCCCGGCCGGCTCGACCAGCACCTGATGCCTTTCTATGAGAAGGAAATGGCAGCCGGAACCCTCGACCGCGAGCAGGCACGCGAGTTACTGCAGTGCTTCTGGGTGAAGTTCAACAACCACCCCGCCCCACCCAAGATGGGCGTGACCGCCCTGGAAAGCAACACCTATACCGACTTTGCCCTGATCAACCTGGGAGGAGTAAAGGCCGATGGAAGCGACGCCGTTAACGGAATGACCTACCTGATCCTGGAGGTCATTAAGGAAATGCGTTTGCTTCAGCCCAGCAGCATGGTGCAGGTGAGCAAGAAAAATCCTGACCGGTTCATCCACAAAACACTCGACATTACCCGGACGGGATTTGGCCAACCCTCCATTTTCAATACCGACGCCATTATTCAGCAACTGCTTCGCCAGGGCAAGGACATAGAAGATGCCCGCAACGGCGGTGCTTCGGGCTGCGTGGAAACTGGCGCTTTCGGTACTGAAGCCTATGTGCTGACCGGCTATTTCAACCTGGCCAAGATTCTTGAAGTGACCTTGAATAACGGCTTTGATCCACGCACCCAAAAGCAAATCGGACCTCAAACAGGCGACCCGCTCAGCTTTAACACTTTCGCTGATCTTCTGGAAGTATACAAAACCCAGATACGTTATTTCGCCGACATTAAAATTGAAGGGAACTTACTCATAGAGCAGTTGTTCGCTACCCAGTTACCGGTGCCCTTCCTTTCGCTGCTCATTGATGACTGCATTGCCAATGGCAAGGACTACAACGCCGGCGGGGCCCGCTACAACACAAGCTACATACAGGGCGTTGGGCTGGGCAGTGTTACCGACAGCCTTACTGCACTGCGCTTCCACGTTTTTGATAAGGAGACCATTTCCATGGAAGGCATGCTAAAAGCCCTGGTAAACAATTTCGAAAATTACGGGGAGTTTCGCCGGGAGTTGGTTTTCAACACCCCGAAATACGGCAACGACGATGACTATGCCGACCAGCATGCCACTCAAACCTTTAATATGTATTTCGAGGCTGTAGATGGCCGTCCGTGCTTCCGCGGAGGCAAGTTCCGCATCAACATGCTGCCCACCACCTGCCACATATATTTTGGCAGCGTAACAGGGGCCCTGCCCGATGGCCGCCTGGCCGGCAGGCCGCTCTCGGAAGGCATCAGCCCGGTGCAGGGCGCCGATCACAACGGCCCCACTGCGGTGCTGAAATCGGCCGCCAGGATCGACCACATAAAAACCGGTGGCACACTACTGAACCAGAAATTCACCCCTTCGTTTTTTGATGATCCGGAAAGTTACAAAAAGCTCACTGCCCTGATCCGCACTTACTTCAGGTTCGACGGACATCACCTCCAGTTCAATGTGGTTGCAGCCGACACCCTGCGCGATGCCCAAAAGCACCCCGAAAAGTACCGCGACCTGATTGTGCGCGTGGCAGGCTACAGCGACTACTTCAACGACCTGGGCGAAGACCTGCAAAACGAGATCATTGCCCGCACAGAGCATACAACTGATTAATTTTTCTCATTAGCCAGAAAGCACAACCCGGGTTGCTTCTTAGGCTCGGGTTTTTCATATTCTGGAACATCTCTAAATTTTACTATATTCGTAAATTCATAAATTGCAGAAACTATAAAAATATTTGTAAATCAATATGTTTCCTAAATCAGCCTGGTTTATTTCTTCCTTATCCCTGCAATTTCCCCTTGGTTTCAAAAACTTACTGCTCGCCTTTTGGATTAGTTCTTTTTTTATTTTCGTTCATTCAACAGCCTTTTCGCAGCAGGTGGCCATTAATGAGGTCATGGCCTCGAACGCATCGACCCTTGCCGATGAAGATGGGGACTTTGCAGACTGGATTGAACTTTACAATTATGGCGAAGAGCCCATTAACCTCGAAGGTTTTGGCCTGTCCGACAATTACAATAGCCCCTATAAGTGGGTTTTTCCAAATGTAACCATAGAGCCCGGTCATTACTTGTTGGTTTGGGCTTCGGGTAAGGACCGGCGTCCAGTTCAGGGAGAATTCACCCCGGGCCTGATCAGGGAGGTTTATGCCGGCATTCCGGGGGTGGCTGTTTCTGATCTCACAAATCATATTAGTTATCCCGACAACCCAACAACCAGAAGCATTGTTTTAAGTCATTTTGAGGCTCCCACCGATGTTGCTGATCACTACGGACAAAGGGTACACGGTTTTATAAAGGCTCCCTTTACCGGGCAATACAGGTTTTGGATAGCCAGCGACGACGACTCCCAGCTTTTTTTGAGCACCTCTTCCAACCCCAGCGATTTGGTTCAAATTGCTGAAGTTCCGGGTTGGACCAATCCTCGTGAATGGCATAAGTATCCTCAGCAACAATCAGAATTAATAACATTACTGGCAGGTGAGCATTATTATGTAGTGGCCCTGATGAAAGAACATGAAGGACGCGATAACCTTGCAGTGGGATGGCAACTCCCAAACGGTATTTTTGAAAGACCCATTAATGGCCAACATCTTTTCAGGGCTGAAGCCGAGTTACATACCAACTTCAGCATCAGCCAGACTGGCGAAGAAATTATCCTCACCAATCCTTCTGGGATGTTGTTAAGCGGTCTCGAGCCAAGCATTATCCCCACGGATATTTCCTATGGAAGAACCCCTGATGGCACTGGTGAATGGTTCTACTTTTCTGAGCCCACACCCAAGATGCCCAACGAAACGGAAGGTTTTTCAGAAGTCCTCGAGCAGCCTATGTTCTCTGCCACCGGAGGGTTCTTTTCCAATGATTTTGATATTACCTTATCTCACCCTGATGAAGAGGTGCTGATTTATTATACCCTTGATGGGTCAGTGCCAGATTTCAATAGCCTTGGTGGCACCACCTATCTTTACAAGAACCAATACCCCCGCAACCCGGGCGACCCATTTGGCGAATTCCTTTCAAACTCATATCAGTCCTATCTGTACACCGATCCAATTTCCATTTACAACCGTTCAGATGAACCGGATAAGTTAACGCAGATATCTTCCACCTGGGATAGAAACCCAACCTACTTTCCTGCCAGTCCGGTTGAAAAAGGAATGGTGGTAAAAGCCAGAGCCATAAAGACTGGGGCAATTGCAAGTAAAACCGTTACAAACACCTATTTTGTAAATAGCAATGGAACCAACCCCTATACCTTACCCCTGATTTCTTTAAGTCTGCAGGAGGATGCATTTTTCGATTATTATACCGGTATATATGTTGCCGGAGAAATTTTCGATCAATGGAGGGGAAATAATACATGGGCTAATGCCGAAGGAGGATCACCTGCCAATTACTGGTTAAGAGGTGACTTTTCTGAAAGCACCGCACATTTTGAAATATTTGAAGCCGATGGTTCGGCCCCTTCGTTGAGTCAAGAGATAGGGATAAGGCTACATGGTGGCTGGAGCCGGGCATACCCCCTCAAATCATTAAGGTTATATGCACGGGCACGTTATGGTGAATCGTACTTCAATTATCCATTTTTTACTGATAATCAGCATAGTAGCTTTAGAAGGCTCATTTTAAGAAACTCGGGCAATGACTTTGAATCCACTTTTATGCGGGATGCAGCCATACAAAAAATTGTAGCTCATTTAAATTTCGACACACAAAGCTACCAGCCTGCCATAATTTATTTAAACGGCGAATATTGGGGAATCCATAACATCAGGGAAAGATTCGACAAACATTACCTTGAAAGAGTTTATGGAATTGACCTCGAGAACATTGATCTTTTGGAGAATAATGCCAATGCCGACGAAGGGGATGCAGACCACTATAATTCCATGCTTGGTTTTATTCAGGGCAATCCATTGAGCAACACTACAAATTTTGAATACATTAAGACCCAAATGGATGTTTCCGGCTTTATTGATTATCAGGTTGCCAACATTTTTGCAGCCAATACTGATTGGCCCGGTAATAATATTAAGTATTGGCGACTGCGAACAAACCAATATCTGCCAAATGCTCCCTTTGGTCATGATGGCAGGTGGCGGTGGCTATTGTACGATACAGATTTTGGTTTTGGATTGGTTGGAGCGGTTAATCATAATACCTTGCAATTTGCAGCAGAAGCCAACGGCCCGGTATGGCCAAACCCAGGCTGGTCAACCTTTTTATTCAGAAAAACGCTCGAAAATGAATCGTTTAAACATGACTTTATAAACCGATTTGCCGATTTACTCAACACCACGTTTCTGTCAAGCAGAATGGTTGGAATAATAAATGAAATGAAACAAGTTCTGGAACCTGAAATACCAGAGCAAATCCAACGCTGGAGAAGCCCTGGCTGGGGAAGTATTGGCGGATGGAACAACCAGGTCAATGTAATGATAAATTTTGCCAACCAGCGGCCGGCCATTCAACGCAACCATATTCGCAGCTTCTTTGGCATTTCAAACAACATAAATGTAGCCGTTAATGTAAATAATAATGAAGGTGGCCATATAAGAATTAACACCATAGAAATTATCCCTGAAACCCCGGGAGTATTTGAAAACCCTTATCCATGGAGTGGCATTTACTTCCACAACATCCCAATCCAAATTGAAGCCATTGAAAAACCAGGGTATGTTTTCAGCCATTGGGAAGGCGCCAATAATGGAAATGACCCTTTGTTAAACATAACACCCACTGGAAATATTTCCCTTACCGCATATTTTATTGAGAGTCAAGCCCCCGAGAGCGAGCTCATTCATTACTGGCATTTAAATAACTTACCCGATGAAACGCTAACTTCTGTCCAATCAGACTTTTCGGAAATTAACGGCGCGCTTATTTCTTATCCCGGGACAGGTGCCGGCTATATGGACAGAAGAACCCACCGGGCAGAAGATCCGGTTTCAAATCTTAATCTCCAATTGGGTCAGGAACCTAACCAGGGAGCTGTGCTCAGGGCCAGAAATCCTTCCGATACCCGATCGCTGATAATTGAAGCTCCAACAACTGGCTACAAAGATATTTTCATGACTTATGCAACCACCCGAACCAATAATGGCCCGACCCAACAAGAGGTTTATTATTCAACCGATGGAGGTGCCGTATGGCATTTTTCGGGACAGAGCCATACCTTGCCCCTATTGCCCGACTGGGATTTGATCAGCGTAGATTTATCAGACCTCCATGCCGTGAACAATAATACCGACCTGCAATTCAAGATTGTTTTTACAGGAGACAATACCGGTGGCTCGTCGGGCAACAACCGCTTCGATAACATCTCGGTCTCCGGAGTATTGATCAGTAATTCAAGTAATCAGCCATCCCATCAACAAAACATAACCCTTAAGCCTAATCCGGCCAGTGAATTCTTCACCCTTAGCATTGACGGGGTCAGCAACCCCAACGGCCTGCTTAGGATCTACAGTTTGGATGGAACCCTGATTTGGGAACAATTTATTTCACAGGCAGAAACACAGGTATTTATTGGCAACCTCATGCAGGGCCTTTACATTATACATTATGTCAATGAAAGAGGAATTGTTTCAAAGCGCTTAATCAAGAATTAAAATTCTCAGGTCCGATTTTGTCCATTTCACCCTTGTAAATTAGGTTTTCAAAAAAGCCAATTGTATATTTATGCTTTCCTTTTTCTGGATAAACCATTAAGAGAGTATTTTTTTACCAAACAAATAAAAAAAATGACCGAACAAGAACTTCAGATCCGCAGGCTAGTGGAACTGATCAAAAAGAATACCAGGCAGGTACTTCTCGGACTGCTGGTGTTTATTGCCCTGCTTACCTCGGTGAAGACTGTGGGCCCCGAGCAGGAAGGTATTGTGCTGTTTCTCGGGAAATTTAACCGGACGGTTCAGCCCGGCCTGAACTTTATTGTGCCTTTCGGGCTAGAGCGAATGTACAAAATTCCGGTGCAGCGCCAGCTCAAGCAGGAATTCGGTTTTCGCACGGTAGAAGCCGGCGTGCGCTCGCAATACTCAAAAGATGCATACCGCGATGAATCGCTGATGCTTACCGGCGACCTTAACCTTGCTGATGTGGAGTGGGTGATTCAATACCGTATTGTGAACTCCTACAACTACCTATTCCGTGTGCGTGATGCCGAAGACGCTCTTCACGACATGGCCGAAGCCGCCATGCGCAAAATTGTAGGTGATCGTACCGTGAATGAGGTGCTTACAGTTGGACGTCAGGAAGTGGCTTCAAGCGTGGAAGTCTTGCTTCAGCGTATGTGCAACGAATATGAAAACGGCATTAGGATTGACCAGGTGGTGCTGCAGGATGTGAATCCGCCCGACCCGGTGAAGCCATCATTTAATGCAGTTAATGAAGCACAGCAGGAACGTGAGACCCTTATCAACAGGGCCGAGTCGGAATACAACCGCGTGATACCGCGCGCCCGAGGTGAAGCCCAGGAAACCATACAGCTGGCCGAAGCTTATGCCCTGAACCGCGTAAATATCGCCACCGGTGAAGCCGACCGCTTTAGCTCACTTTACGGAGAATACGTGAAGGCACCTGAGGTGACAAGAAAACGCCTCTACTATGAAACCATGGAGCGGATACTGCCAAACCTCGGCAACAAAATTATCGTGGACGAAAAAGGCACCAATGTGTTGCCACTTTTAAACATCGACCAGGTAAGGCAAGGCAATTAATTCAAAAAAAGAAAAGCAATGAAAACCAAATATATCATAATACTTGTTTCAGTGGTGGTGCTGCTGATCCTCTCCTTGAGCAGCGTGTTCATACTCGATGAAACTCAGCAGGCCATAGTCACCCAATTTGGAAAACCGGTCGGGGGTCCACGCACCGAGCCCGGCCTCAACTATAAGGTTCCGTTTATTCAAAAAGTGCAGTATTTCGACAAGCGCTACCTGAAGTGGGACGGCGACCCCAACCAGGTGCCCACCCAGGATAAGAAGTTTATTCATGTCGACACATACGCACGCTGGCAAATCACCGACCCCCTGCAATTTTTTATCCGCCTTAGGGACGAGCGCAGCGGTCAGTCGCGCCTCGACGACATACTCGATGGTGAGACACGAAATGCTATTGCCAGCCATGAACTCCTTGACCTGGTCCGTTCTACCAACCGCACCCCGGAAGTTTATGAAGATTACCTTCAGGAACTGGAAGTCTTGGAAGACATCACCGTTGGCCGGGAAGAAATAGAAGCCATGATCCTGAAACGTGCCAACGAACGCACCGCCGACCTGGGTATTGTCATCCTCGATTTCCGCTTTAAGCGGATGAATTACGTGGCTGAAGTAAGAGAGCGCGTTTACGACCGTATGATTAGCGAGCGAAACCGTATTGCCGACCAGTTTCGCTCGGAAGGCGAAGGCGAAGCCCGAAAGATTGAAGGTGACAAGGAACGCGACCTGGCCCTGATTCAGTCGGAGGCCATTCGCGAGTCAGAAATGATTCGCGGTCGCGCCGATGCCAGGGCCACAGAGATTTATGCCGCTGCATACAACCGCACAGCCATGTCGAGAGACCTCTACAGCTTCCTGCGCGCCATGGAATCGCTCGAAAAATCGCTGGATGAGAATACAAGCATTATTCTTACCACCGACAACGAGCTGTTTAAATACCTGAAGCAGACACGATAAGCAAGTCTGATACATCTTCTGAAAAGTTAAAACCTTGGTTTTTAATTTCTTGTTTAACAATTATTAAAATTAGTTAAACAAAAGTTAGCGTAGTTCGTTTATTGGGTATAATTAATTAAACCCTAAAACTGAACTTATGAAAAACCTCGGAAACGCAACTTTCGAAAATTTCGTTGGACTTGAGCAGGGCCTCAGTGAAATGGCCTATCAGATGGTAGCTCACGTTCTGACGCTTGGTTATGCTGTTATGCTGGCCAGTTTGTTTTATTTTATCCTTACCATTAAAACCGTTGCTCCACGTTATCGTACCTCATCGATTCTGTCGGTTGTGGTAATGGTTTCTGCTTTTCTTTTGCTTTATGCCCAGGCAAAAAACTGGACAAGTAGTTTTGTATTCGACGCTCAGCATGGAAGATATTTCCTTGGAGAAGGAGCCGATTTATTCAATAACGGTTACCGGTATCTTAATTGGCTGATTGATGTGCCAATGCTCTTGTTTCAAATTTTATTTGTTGTGAGCCTAAAAAAATCAAATTTTGGTTCTATTCGTAACCAGTTTTGGTTTTCAGGAGCTGCCATGATCATAACAGGATATATTGGGCAGTTTTATGAGGTAACCAACTTTAAAGTTTTTGCCATTTGGGGAGCAATTTCAACCATATTTTTCATACATATTCTTATCCTAATGAAAAGGGTAATCAACGAAGGTAAGATTGGCTTACCCATTCAGTCGCAGAAAACGCTTGACAGTATCTGGCTCCTTTTTCTGGTATCGTGGATGCTTTACCCGGGAGCATATCTAATGCCCCACTTGTTGGGTATTGAAGGTGGTTTATTTAATGAAATCGGGGTGGTTGGCCGCCAAATTACCTACACCATTGCTGATGTGAGTTCAAAAGTAATTTATGGTGTGATGCTAACTGTTGTGGCACGCAACCTTAGCCTTGAGGAAGGATATGATTACCTGAAAGTAGAATAATTTAGGAATTAGAAAAAAAAGCCGCTCTGAAAAAGCGGCTTTTTTTTTAAATTTTCGCAACAGCGAGAAGCAACTTTTGCTCAAGCACCTTTATTTTTTACTTTTGTTATAAGTCAAAGGTTGGTTTAAGTGGATTTTGTATGATGAAATGATAACTTTGGACAATTGCAACATAGAACTTCCTCTTTAATGAAAACAAACAGGAAATATTTGCTAGCGTTTTCTTTTGCCTTGGTTTCGATGTTTTCATTCGGGCAGATAAAAGATATTGGCATTCCATCTATTGTAAACCATTCGAGAAGCACATACAATGCCAGTACTCAAAACTGGTCGATTACCCAAAGCAGCAAGGGCTTCATGTATTTTGGCAACAATGATGGGGTGCTTGAGTTTGATGGAACCAACTGGACTACTTTTCCTGTGCCTAATAATTCTGTTATCCGGTCGGCACTGGCCATTGGCGACACCATTTACATTGGGGCCTTTGAAGAACTCGGATACCTGGCCCCCAACACGGAGGGCAGGTTAAGTTACCATTCGCTCAACCATTTAATCCCCAGAGATTTTAAAGGATTTGATGAGATATGGGGCATTTACAAATACCAGGGAAATATTATTTTCCAGTCATTCAATTATATTTTTGTCTTTTCAGGAAATGAAGTCGAGGTTTTTGAGCCAGAAAGCACCTTCAGCTTCCTGCATTTTGTTAACGATCGTTTTTACATTGTAGATAATGAGTCAGGCTTTTTGCTTTTTCAAAATGACAGCCTTCAGCTCATTAGCAACCATCCGGTTTTTTTCCGAAACGAAATCAGATGCATTCTTCCGCTTGAAAACGAAAACTTGCTTATCGGAACTTCCAATGAGGGGCTTTTTGTTTTTGATGGAAACACATTGTCTCCATGGGATTCAGAAATTAATGAATATCTTAAACTGAACAATCTTTTCTCAGGGATCGAACTATCTGATGGCAATTTTGCTTTTGGCTCCATCCGAAACGGTTTATTTATCAGCAATCGCCAGGGCATTGTTTTGCAGCATATAAACCGGTACAAAGGACTGCAGAACAATACCATTCTCAGTCTTTTTGAAGACGCACGCAACAACCTTTGGCTTGGGCTGGATAATGGCATTGACTACATTGAAATCAGCTCGCCACTAACTTCGCTCAACTACAATTACAACATTGAAAGTGCTTACAGCAGCATTGTGCATAATGGTATTCTTTACGTTGGAACCAATCAGGGTTTGTATGCAGCCGAATTTTCACAGATAAGGGGTTCGGGTTCGCCTGATGAAAAATTCAGGTTAATAAAAGGCACCGAAGGGCAGGTTTGGACCCTTGAACTAATTGACAATACCTTATTTTGCGGACATAATTCTGGCTGTTTCCAGATCGAAGGCTTCACTGCCAGACAAATTTCAGACATCAGGGGGTTTTGGTCATTTCTGAAGCCGCCCCAGCTTAAAAACATCATTTTGGCAGGAACCTATACCGGTCTGGTAAGATTAACAAATATTGATGGTCAATGGGAATTTCTCGATGAAGTGATTGGTTTCAAAGAATCGAGCAGAAATATGTTTCTGGACCGCAGAAACAACCTTTGGATCTCTCATGGATACCGGGGACTGTTTCAGCTAAAACTTTCTGAATCTTTCGACGAGGTAACCTATGCCCAGCTTTTTACAGCCAGGGCAGGTCTTCCGGAAGACCTACCCTACAACATCCAAACTATTAATAATGATATGTTGGTTACAAGCCAAACGGGTTTGTACCAGTTCGACCATGAAAATCAAACATTCAAAAAGCCTGAGGATTTAAACCGGATTTTTGAGGGCAAGGGGTTCATTGATAAAATTCACCAGGATGATAATGGCAACCTGTGGTATTTTACCAACCAATACATTGGTGTAATGCGCCTGCTCGAAGATGGTGCGTATCGCGATATTACCGCCCCTTTTTCAAGAATAAACGAAAACCTTTTGCCCGCTTTTGAAAATATTCACGTGCATGATGCAAAAAATGTTTTTATTGGTTCTCAAAACGGACTTACCCACTATGATCCAACCATAATCAAGGATTACAGTCTGGTGGAAGAGGTTTTTATCAACGAGGCAGCATTTTATGGAACAAATGAACCTATTTGGTTTTTCCTTAGAGCTGAAAAGTTAAACGAGGTAACTAAAACATTAGAAAGAATCCCCTACACCAATAATTCCGTTTCTTTAAGATTTACGATTCCGGCATTTGAAGATTCCGACAAAATACTTTTTTCATACCGCCTAAAGGGTTTTGACGATAACTGGTCGACTTGGGAGGGGATTAACTTTAAAGAATACACCAACCTAAGGGAAGGCAATTACACTTTTGAAGTTAAAGCCATAAATGCATTTGGAACGGAGAGCAGGACCAAGTCGGTTTCATTCTCCATAGCACCCCCATTCTTGCGTTCCAGGGCGGCATTTATCATTTACACATTAATTATTTTGCTAATCATAGCCGGTAATTTTTATTTCGTAAGAAGGAGGCTATTGAAAATCAGACAGAGGGAAAAATTCAGGCATGAAAAGAGGATGGCACAGCGAGAGCAAATTTTTAAAGAGAAAACTGCGCTAAGTGAAAAAGAGATTATTCAACTGCGTAACGAAAGCCTGCTTAGCGAGATGCAGCACAAAAACAAAGAACTGGCCAATACCACACTTCATCTTATACATAAAAACAGGACACTTACGGCCTTAAAAAATGAACTAAACAAGCTTCTGAAAAACTCGCCTTCCGAAAAGCCTGATGCACAGGTTGTGAATAACCTTATAAAAAAAATCAATAAAGACCTTCGCAACGAAAAAAACTGGGAAGTGTTCAACGATTACTTTGATGAAGTGCACCAGGATTTTATCAAGCGCGTAAAAGAGAAACATGCAAATCTTTCCCCAAAAGAGCTCAGACTCTGCGCATACCTTAGGATGAATATTTCGACAAAGGAAATTGCACCGCTTATGAATATCTCAATACGGGGGGTTGAAATTAGTCGTTACCGCTTACGAACAAAAATGAATCTTGATCGAAATACCAACCTCACGGAATATATTATGTCATTATAAATCGGCTGAAGTCTATTTTTTAAACATATACAAATAATAACGAAAATCTTAAGAGCCCTATCTACCCTATTATTTTAAGTGAGAAATATACTTTTTTAAATTTTTATTTATAAAATACTGCTAAACAGCATTTTATATTCAACTTGTTGTAATCTTGACGTAATTAAAAATTCAATTGTTGAATTATTGTTGCATTGGATTATTTGGAGCTAATTACTATACGTGTTTTCTTTGTTAAAAAATTGTTAAGGCTTTCAGTTCTTCCTTCAAAAATTTAGCAATTTCTGAACTTTTCTTAAGTCCTTATCTTAAATAATTCTTAATTTTTTCAACCAAAAACAACACAAAAAAATGGAAAGACTAAAAAAACATTTATTGTTCAGTCGCGCGATTTTGCTCCTTGGAGTATTTTCCGTTTTCATGCTCTCCTCCTGCAAGGACGATGATCCCATAATTGAGGATCCCATTGCAAGTTTCCAGTATGAAATCAGCGAAGAAAACTTTCTGCAAGTTTCTTTCATGAACTTTTCTCAAAATGCCGAGACCTACAGTTGGAATTTCGGTGATGGACAAACTTCATCCGAAGAGAATCCCACGCACACCTTTACAGAAGTTGGGAACTATACGGTAGTTTTAAATGCTACCAACTCAGCAGGTGTAAGCGCCACATTCCAGGAGTTGATTGAAATCAAGGATCCTTTTGAAGCATTAACACTGCTGGCAGGCCAGACCTCCAAGACTTGGCGCCTACATCGTGTTGAAACCAGCATGGGTGTTGGGCCCAGTGCTGAACAGCCCCGTATCTGGTGGTCGCTCGAAAATGACGGATCCCGTCCCTGTGTGTATTTCCATGAATTTACCTTCAACAGAGACATGCAGTTTATTTTTGATGACAAGGGCTCTTTCTGGGGAGAAGAAGCCATTTTCGAAGACACTGATTTGATAGGAACCTGCTTCGAAGCAACGGCTTCTAACATGGTTAACAGCAACGGCGTAGATGTAAGTGCATGGCTTAGCGGAACACATTCATTTGAGTACAACCCGAACACCAATATGGTGACATTAAACGGAATGGGTGCCTGGATGGGCTTACCCCATTTGACTACCTCTGGAACACAGATCACCCCCGTGGCAAGCAAATCATTCCAAATCACCATAGAAGAGTTTGAAGGTTATGACTTGATGATCGTTTTATACCAATTACAAGGACTTGTTTGGGAATTCTCCTACGCTTCCTATTCCAATCCGGCCCTGGAGCCCGATGTTGAAACCGAAGCAGGGGAATGGGGTGAAGACCTTCCAAATATCACACCTACAGAGCTTTACCATACATTTGAGACTGCAGATAGCTATGCACTCATTGGAGCAATTGGTGGTACTTCAGTTATTACAGTGGGCGAAGAAGATCCTGATGGAGGCACTACTGATGTTGGTAAATTCGAGAGAGTTGCAGGCGAACTTTATCAGGAGGCCCAACTAAGAACAACCCCGGATCTTTACGACATTCAGTTTGACAACTTTACTGAAGTGAAAATTGATATTTTCATACCAACCAGCACGGTGTTTGCCGAAGGTGCCCTTCAAAGGCACATTGTATTCGGATTTGCCGACCTGAGCCAGACCCAGGAGTGGTGGAACAGCCCCACACAATTTATTGTTCAAGGCGATGATGTTGTTTTAGGCGCGTGGACCACCTATACATTTGATCTCACAGATGTAAAAGCGCGCGAGGACCTCGATATGATTTTCCTCGGCATTGGTGGCGGTGGCCACGATGCAGGCGGTATTTTCTATGTCCGCAACCTCGTTTTTGAATAGCCTCTTATAAAACTATGGTCAGCGATTTGCTGACCATAGTTTTTTTTATGATTCAAACCCCGTATTCGATGCCCGTAATTTTCCTCTTCCTTGTATTCCTTTTTGCAGCCTGCACCGACGATGTCATTCAGGATAATGAACCATCAAACCTGGAGGTAGAAATAACCCTTTCTGAAACAGAGGCCGGATTAGTAATAATTCAAGCCACAGCAGAAAACACTGTTGAATATCAATTTCTGATTGGACCAAACCCGGAACCGGTTGCGGTAAATACTAACGGACATTTTGAACACACCTTTTTGCAGAGCGGGAACTACCTTATTGAAATACGCGCTTATGGACCCAGCGGAAGGTACCTCAAATACGAGCAGTATTTTCTGGTGCTAATTGATGACGTTTCGCCCGACGATGGATATTCCACGCCGCTTTTCTACGAGGGGTACAGCCTGGTATGGAACGATGAGTTTGATGGAACCAGCGTGAACTCAAACAACTGGGTTTTTGAAACCGGTACCGGTTGCCCGAATATTTGTGGCTGGGGTAATAACGAGCTACAATACTACAGACAGGAGAACGCCTCGGTTGTAGATGGAATTTTAACCATTGAAGCCCGCAGAGAAAACTTCCAGGGAAGCAATTATACTTCAGCGCGCATGAAAACGCAGGGTAAAAAGTCTTTCAAATACGGCCGTGTCGACATCAGGGCATTGTTGCCAAAAGGGCAGGGCATATGGCCAGCTCTCTGGGCAATGGGCAACAACATTACCAGTGTGGGTTGGCCGGCATGCGGCGAGATTGATATTATGGAAATGATTGGCGGCAGCGGCAGGGAAAACCGGGTTCACGGAACTTTACACTGGGAATCCAACGGACATGCCAGCGCAGGGAGCTATTACACCTTGCAGACAGGCACTTTTGCCGATGAGTACCATGTTTTCACCATTATATGGGATGAAACTCAAATCAGATGGTTTGTGAATGATGTTCAGTTTAATGTAATAAACATCACTCCAGGTCATATGACTGAATTCCACCAGGAATTCTTCTTTCTTTTTAATGTCGCTGTTGGAGGAAACTGGCCGGGTAACCCGGATGCGACCACCATCTTCCCACAGCAGATGAAAGTGGATTATATCCGCGTATTCCAAAAAACCAACTAGAGGATTACTCTCAAACCCTTAATGAACCTGATTATTGCTAATCAGGAAAGGGCGAGGAATATTTTTTAACCAACAAAACCCCACAAAATGAAAAAAACATTTTTGTCCTTTTTATTTCTCCTGGTGGGAATAATGGGTGTTTCTTCCCTGCAGGCTCAGACCGTTAAAGGAGTTGTAAAAGACAGCCAGACAGGAGAAACACTTCCAGGGGCCAACATCATGATTAAGGGCACTACCCTGGGTACTGTCACTAATTTTGATGGCGAATACAGCCTGAGCATTCCTGTTGGCACCTCTGTCATCACCTATAGCTTTATCAGCTATCTCTCGCAAGAAATTGAAATTACCATTGCAGCGGGCCAGACTGTTACACGCGATATTGAATTAGCGCCTGATGTTGTAACATTCGAAGAGTTTGTGGTTATTGGTTACGGCGCCCAGAAAAAAAGGGTGGTAACCGGGGCCATTTCAAGTGTGGGTGCCGATGAAATCTCCTCAACGCCCGTTTTACGCGTCGAACAAGCAATGCAGGGCCGAACGGCCGGTGTGCTTGTTACGAACTTGTCTGGGCAACCAGGTGAGGCTCCCACCGTTCGTGTCAGGGGTGCCGGTACCACTGGCAATCCTGAGCCGCTGTATATTGTTGATGGACTCAAGGTAGAAGGCATCGACTACCTGAACCCCGGCGATATTGAATCGATCGACGTGCTCAAGGATGCTGCTTCGGCAGCCATCTATGGTGCCAGGGCGGCCAACGGTGTAATTCTTATTACCACCAAAGGCGGTTCAAGAGGAAAAATGAACCTCACCTACTCGACTTATATGGGAATTCAGAATGCAGCCAGAACCATTGATATGCTTGATGCCGATCAGTACCGCATCCTTATGAATGAAGGTGCCAGAAATTCAGGACAAACAGAACCTTACGACCTGAATGAAATTCCGGCACACAACACCAACTGGCAAAAAGAGTTATTTCAAACCAATGTGCCAATAACCAGCCACGAAATTGCCGTTAGTGGTGGTTCGGACAGATCGACCTATGCGTCTTCCTTGTCTTACTTTTCGCAACAGGGTATTATTGGTGGCGACAAATCGCAATTCGACCGCATCACTGCCAGGCTCAATACCCAGCATCAGGTAACCGACTTTATTCGTTTCGGAAACAACCTGGCTTATTCTCATATTATCAGGCGAGGTATTGATAGCAACACTTCCTTTAATGGGGCATATAGCAGCGCACTGAACCTGGACCCCTTGACCCCGGTTTTCGAAACAGACGAGAATATCTTGTCCCAGCCTCCCTTTTCAAATAATCCCGTTGTTAAAGACAGTGAGGGAAGAATTTATGGGATTTCAAAAATTTTTCCGGGTGGAGAAATTGTTAACCCCCTTGCCTTGCTCGAAACCATGACGGCTCAAACCCGCGTAGACAAAATTGTAGGAAATATTTTTGGTGAATTTGAACCCATTAAAGGTTTGGTTGCCAAAACCAGCCTTGGTATTGATCTGGCCTACGTGCTCGGTGACTCTTACAGGCCGTTTTTCTATCTAAATGGTGCACAAAATAATACCGATGTCACCTCTGTGCAAAAACAAATTGACCGGTTTTATACCTGGCAATGGGAAAACACCCTTTCTTACACCAGAATGTTTGGTTTGCATAATGTTTCGGCCCTGGTCGGGACTACCGCAAGCAAGGACAATTTCGAAAACTTATATGGCTATAACTCCAATGTGCCCATTTTCGATCCCAATCATGTATACATACACATGGCTACCGACGAAAACTGGCGTTCCGATGGAAGAGCCTCTCATGCTGCCCTTTTGTCGCAATTCGGAAGGATCCTTTATGATTATAAGAGTGTGTATGCCTTCAATGCAACCATCAGGCGAGACGGTTCTTCCAGATTCGGACCAAACAACCGCTATGGTATTTTTCCATCCCTTGGTGTATCCTGGGTTATCAGTGAAGAGAACTTCTTTCCAGAACTGGGTGCCCTTGACATCATGAAACTCAGGGCTTCCTGGGGGGTAAACGGTAATGAGCGCATCGGTAATTATCAGTTTGTATCCCTTATGGATATGAGCAGGGGTTATATTTTTGGTGGCGGCCGTGAATTTGGTGCTTCTCCCCAGTTTATCGAGAATAAGGATATCCGCTGGGAAGAATCAGAACAAATCGACATTGCCATCGATCTGGGCGCCTTTAACAACCGGCTTACGGCCACCATCGACTATTACGTAAAAACAACCAGAGGCTTGCTCGAAAGGATACCGATCCCGGCACATGTGGGCAACGACCCGCCTTTTGCCAATGTAGGTAGTGTACAAAACAAAGGGGTTGAAGTATCATTAAACTGGAGGCATTTTATGCGGGATTTGCGCTACTCAGTAGGCATCAATGCTGCCTACAACGAGAATAAAATGACCAAGATTGGCAATGAAGAAGGTGTCCTTCCCGGCGCTAACTGGGCCGTTGCCGGTATGGTTACCCGCACCGAACTTGGCCTTCCGATTGCCTATTTTTATGGATATAAAACGGATGGCATTTTTCAAAACCAGAATGAAATAAACAGCCACATTGGACCCACCGGCTTGAGGCTTCAGCCCACTGCCAAGCCCGGAGATGTGCGGTTTATGGATGTGAATGGCGACGGGAAAATTGATGCCAAAGACCGTACTATGATTGGTAATCCTACTCCGAAAGTTACTTTGGGAGCCAACGCCAATTTCGAGTACAAGCAATTCGACCTGGGATTCCTGATCATTGGGGCTTTTGGCCATCAGTTATTCAATGGCATGCAACGCCAGGATTTACCCGGGACCAACCGCACTGCGGCCATGCTCGATCGCTGGAACGGAGAAGGCACCTCCAATACCATTCCCAGGTACACCTGGAATGACACCAACTTTAACTACAGGGTGTCTGATCTTTACATTGAGGATGGTTCGTATGTAAGGCTTAAAAACATTCAGCTGGGATATACATTACCTGGCAAGGTGCTTGAAAGAATCAAAGCCTCTACCCTAAGGGTTTATGTTTCTGCCGAGAACCTTATAACGCTCACCAAATATACCGGTGCTGATCCCGAGATCGGAGCCCTGAGCTCATTTGACATTGGCATTGACCGTGGAGTTTACCCCCAGGCAAGAACCTTCCGTTTGGGTACTACGATTTCATTTTAATGCAAAAACATTAGAGACATGAAAAAAATAATTTCAATAACAGCCAAGACACTGCTGATCGTATTATTCTTAACCTCTTGCAGTGAAGATTTCCTTGACCTGAAACCCATTGATCAGGAAGTTTCTACCAACTATTACCAAACCCAGGATCAGGCTTTCAGGGCGTTGGTTGCCATTTACGATGTGTTAACCTACCAGTCAACCCCCGGCGTTTCCTGGATGCCCATTATTACCGTTGCCGATGCATTATCGGATGACGCCTATGCTGGCGGATCTGACCCTATCGATGGGTTAAACTGGCAAGAGTTGAACAGTTTTAACATCTCCCCGACCAACGTTATTGTTCATGCTACCTGGATTAAGAATTACCTGGGCATATACAGGGCAAACCTTTTCCTTGAAATCATCGGTGGGATAGATGCACCTCAAGCCTTTAAAACCAGAACCATTGCAGAAGCCAAATTTTTAAGGGCATATTTTTACTTTGAGCAAGTTCGTTTCTTTGAGAATATTCCTCTTTTAACCTCCACCATTAGTGGTCCCTCCGAATACAACCAACCTCAAAGCACACCCCAGCAGGTTTACAATCAGATTGCACTTGATCTTGTGGAAGCCATTGACGATCTACCGGCATCTGTTTCTCAGGCTGAGGCAGGAAGGATAACCAAGTGGGCTGCCAAGGCCCTGCTGGCCAGGGCTTACCTATTCTACAACGGGGTTTACGGGGCTGAAATGAATGCAGGCAGCACCACTGTTAATAAGAATTTTGTATTGCAACACCTGGAAGACCTCATTGAAACCAGCGGTCACGACCTGTTCCCCGACTATACCCACAATTTTAAACTGGTGGGCGAGTTTGGCATGGAGTCCGTTTTTGAGATCTCATATGGCGACGAGCTTATCTGGTGGGATTGGGGTTACCCAAGAGGCGGAGCCGGAAACTTGGCTGCTCAAATGCAAGGCCCCAGGCTTTCAGGTTCACAAAATTTTAATCGTGGTTGGAGTTTTGCACCCGTAAGCCATAAACTGGCCCTCGATCTTGAAGGTGACCCAAGGATTCAATACACCATTATAAAACAGGAACAACTTGATGGCACGCTTTCTATTGGCTATCAGCACACCGGTTACTTCTCAAGGAAATATACTTCAGACAGGGAGCACTGGGGCTCTGACGGACAGTTTGAACTGAACCGCACAGCCAATCACAGGGTTATCCGATTCGCAGATGTGCTGCTTATGGCTGCTGAACTTGGGAGCGATCATGCCCAGGATTATCTCGACCGTGTAAGGACCAGGGTAGGCCTGACAAGCGTTCCTGCAACACCCGAAAACATCCTCAGGGAGAGAAGGCTGGAACTGTCGCTTGAAGGACTCCGCTATTTCGATGTGCTCAGGCAAGGCCTGACCTATGCCAATCAAACCCTGACGAAATCAGGAATCAGGGGCCCAAATTATGTGGGCGACCAGATACTGTTCGATGTCACCTTTAAACCAGCCACAAAAGGATTCCTGCCCATTCCGCAAACGGAGATTGACCTCTCCAATGGAAATTTTGTGCAAAACACTGGCTATTAAAAACCATTGCCGGCGCACCCGACACATTTAAAATCACAAAACTCAAAACCAGCGCAAACCCTCAGGAAAAATGAACAGAAAGACCTACACCGTTTTTATTTCGCTGATCGTTGCCCTTGGAGGGTTTCTGCTGGGTTTTGACAGCGCAGTAATTTCAGGCGCTACTCCATTTTACAGAGAGACATTCGGGCTGAACTCAGGCTCCATGCTTATTGGATTTTCAGTAAGTTCGTTGATCCTGGGAGCCATTTTTGGAAATATTATTGCAGGAAAGCTGGCCGATCGTTTTGGCAGGCGAAAGATACTAATGACAACCGCATTGCTGTTTACCATTAGCGCCATTTCTACTGCCCTGGCATTTAATATGGCCAGTTTCCTAATTGCCAGAGTTGTTGGAGGGATAGGCGTTGGGATGGCCATTCTGGTGGCACCAATGTACATTGCTGAAATTGCGCCACGCAAGTTGCGCGGAACATTGGTAACATTCAATCAGCTTAACATCGTACTTGGCATCTCCATTGCCTATTTCTCCAATTACTATTTTCAGCAAACCATTGCCGATTTCGACCTGAAGTGGCGTGTCATGCTCGGGGTGGAAGCTATTCCCGCCATATTGTATTTTATCCTGCTGCTGTTTGTACCAAGAAGCCCCAGGTGGTTGCTGCAGAAAGGTAATGAGCCCGAAGCCATTGCTGTTCTTAACAAAGTGCATGGTGAAGAACAGGCCAAAATTGAATTCCGTGAAATCACCAACAGCCTCAGGGAAGAGGAAAAGAAGGAAAAAGGATCTTGGTCTGATGTGTTCTCCGGGCGAATGAAAACGGTGCTGATTATCGGATTTGGAATTGCATTCTTTCAGCAAATTACCGGTATCAATGCCATTTTCTACTACGCCCCCATGATCTTTGAGATGGCTGGCGGTGGCAAGGATGCGGCATTTATGCAGGCTGCAATACTTGGCGTAACCAACGTGGTAATGACCGTAGTGGCCATGTTTCTGATCGATACCCTCGGGCGTAAACCCTTACTTTTCATTGGCACCACAGGCATTTGCATCTCGCTGGCCATCGTCGGATTTTCTTTCAAAAATGCCACATACACCATTGATGGCGCGTCTATGGAAAACTTAATGACGGAAGTAGTTGAAATGGAGGCTGCGCCGATTCATGTGGCAAACATCCAAAAGCTCGATGACCTGAAGGGCATTGCCTTCGAAAATGAGGTGGCCTATTTCAGCCTGGTCAGGGAAAAGATCGGACAGGATACTTACAACAGCTTCAAGGAAATCATCCTGAAGCATTCCATAAACATTAGTTCTGTTTGGGTTCTTATTGGCCTGATCATGTTTGTTGCATCTTTTGCCATTTCTATGGGACCTGTTATGTGGGCCTTGCTCTCAGAGATATTTCCCAATAAGCTGCGCGGACTGGCCATTTCCATCATGGGGTTCTGGAACTCCATTGTCAGCTTTTCTGTGGCAACGGTTTTCCCGGTTCAACTGGAGTTTTTGGGTTCAAGCGCCACATACTTTATTTATTCCTTTTTTGGGTTGCTAAGCCTGCTGTTTGTGTGGCGTTTTGTGCCCGAAACCAAAGGGAAATCTTTGGAAGAACTGGAATCGAAACTTATTAAAAAACAGTGAGATGAAGAAGTTAAACGTCCTGGCACTTTTATTATTGGCTTCTTTAACGATTGCTTGTAATAACGTGAAACAGGAAATCATAGATCCAATGGATGAAGGACCTTCTCATGTAGAAATGAAGCAAGTGGATGGAAAATATCGCTTGTTTGTAAACGGACAGGAATTTTTTGTAGAAGGAGCGGGCTGTGAGTTTGGACCTTGTGAAGAAATTGCCGTGCATGGGGGCAACTCCATTCGCACCTGGACTACCGATAATGGCCGCCGAACAGGAAGAGAATTGCTTGACCTGGCCTGGGAAAATGGGCTGATGGTAATGATGGGGCTGAATGTAGCCAAAGAGCGCCACGGCTTCGATTATAACGACAAGGGAGCCGTTGCTCAGCAATTGGAAAGGCTGAGACAGGAAGTGCTTGAACTTAAAGACCACCCTGCATTGCTGGGCTGGGGCATCGGCAACGAGTTAAACCTCAGGTACACCAATAAAAAGGTGTGGGACGCAGTAAACGATATTGCCCGCATGATAAAAGAAGTGGATGGCAACCATGTCACCACTACCATGCTGGCCGGCATCGGCAAGGAAGAAGTAGATTACATAAGAGAGAATTGCCCCGATCTCGATTTTATCTCCATTCAGTCGTATGGTAACCTGATTAACCTTGAGCAAAGATTAAATAATGCCGGGTACGACGGCCCTTACCTGATCACCGAATGGGGGGCCACAGGTCACTGGGAAATGCCCAGCACAGAATGGGGCTCGGCCATTGAACAGACCTCGAGCGAGAAAGTCGAGGCCATAAAAGAACGATACCAGCAAATCATTTTGGCTGATTCACTAAACTGCATGGGCTCATATGTCTTCCTTTGGGGACAAAAGCAGGAACGCACCCCTTCATGGTATGGACTGTTTACCGAAAATGGCGAGCGGACAGAACCTGTAAACCTTATGGAATACCTGTGGACCGGACAATGGCCCAACCATATGGCACCTAAGATGATTGATTTTACCATTGAAGGACAAGGCGGCCGGTTCGACAATGTGCAGCTGGAGAAGAATAAGGAATTCAGGGCCCTGATCTCCGTTGAACACCCCGAAATGGGAAACCTTACGGTAAGGGCTGAAATTATGCCTGAGCCAAAGGAACTGAGCGATGGCGGCGACTTTGAAAAAAGGCCAAAATCATTGGAAGAACTCATCATTTCAGCCAGCACTACCGAAGTTGTTTTTAATGCACCAGTCAGCAGTGGAGCTTACCGCATCCTTATTTATGTGGTTGACAATCACAATAACGCCGCCACAGCTAACATCCCTTTCCTGGTGCCTTAATTGAACAGAAGACTGTTCATTAACATTTGGGAGATCACTTAGAATCCGATTTTGAATTAATGGGAAGGAATCCGGGATGGCTGAAAAATTAAAAATCTATACCATACCAGGTTGCTTTTCAGCCTCTTTCAACAAAGAACCCTGCTTTTAATTACATGTACAACCAAAACGCAGGTGCACAACTCAGCCCCAACTGTATTTGTTTCATTAAACTCATTTACAGCAAATTAAAACATATGTTTCACGAAAAAATACTCCCAGACTGTTTCAGTATATATTATGTATATAGGCGATTTATCATTTACATTATTACATTTAAGGACTATTTGAGATTCAACTACCCCATTTTCAAATATTAATTATTCCAAAATGAAAACCTGTATGAAACAAATTATTTTTTTACTGATTTTCAGCTTTTCCCTTTCCCTGTTTGCCCAAAATGGCCGGGTTGAGGTCGAAAAGCAAGAAGACGGTTGGCGGCTGAAAACTGAGGGAGAAGCCTTTATGGTAAATGGTATGAACTGGGATTATTTTCCCATTGGCACCAATTTTATGTACAGCTTGTGGGACGAGCCGGATGACTTTATTAAAAAGGCGCTCGACGATGAAATGTCGCTGCTGAAAAACATGGGTGTTAACGCCATTCGTGTATATACAGGAATCCAGCCCAAGTGGATTACCTATATATACGAAACCTACGGCATTTACACTATGCTCAACCACTCATTTGGCCGCTACGGACTTACTCTGGATGGTGCCTGGGTTGCAAACACCGAGTATTCTGACCCAAAAACAATTCAACTTCTTTTGAAGGAGGTAACTGAACTGGTAGAAGAGTACAAGGACACTCCGGGGCTGCTGCTATACTTGCTGGGCAACGAAAACAACTACGGGCTTTTCTGGGGAGGAGCCGAAACGGAAGATATCCCGGTAGAAGACAGGGAATCAACCAACAGGGCACGTCACATGTATAAGCTCTTCAATCAGGCAGCATTGGCCATGAAAGCCATTGATGACAGCAACCCCGTGGCGCTCTGCAACGGTGACTTATTGTTCATGGATATTATCGCAGAAGAATGTCCGGATGTGGATATTTTCGGTGTAAATGTGTATCGCGGAATTTCATTCACCGACATGTTTGACAGGGTAAAGAATGAATATGATAAACCCATACTATTAACCGAATTTGGCTCCGATGCCTTTAATGCTATTACCATGGAAGAGGCACAGAGAGAACAGGCCTATTATAATGTAGGCAACTGGATGGAGATATACAAAAATGCGGCGGGTCTGGGAAAAGCAGGCAACTCAATTGGTGGATTTACTTTTCAGTTTAGCGATGGTTGGTGGAAATATGGCCAAACCAGAAACCTTGATGTGCATGACACCAATGCCTCATGGGAGAACGGCGGCTATCGTTTTGACCACATCCCGGGCGAAAACAATATGAATGAAGAATGGTTCGGCATCTGTGCCAAGGGGCCGACCGACGCTAAAGGGTTTTATCAGTTGTTCCCAAGGGCGGCTTATTACGCTTTGAAGGAGGCGCATAAATTCAATCCTTATGCACCAGAAACTTCACTGAATCAAATTCGCCAGCACTTTGATGGCATTAACATAGCCGATGCAACTTTGCAGGCCAGAGGCGACAAGGCTGCCCTTGAAGGAGAGAGAAACAAGGCCATTCGCTTAAGTCATTTCACGGCACACCTCTCCACCTTTAGTACGGGCGGAAGCCTGATCACCACCCCCAATGATCCTGTTCCGGGTAGTCGGACCTATCCTGACCAGCTGGGCTTCGATCACATGCAGTCATTTTATGTGGGCCTTGAGGCGCAGCCTGCTGCAAACTTCAGAGCCAATGTTGAATTGAATGCCCTGGGAAATGTAGCCCAGAACCCGATTGACCAGATTTTTTATGAAAACCGGGGCAGGCCTGTTACCTTGAGCAGCCCTGATGGAAATGTAAATGTCGAGTCACTGAACAGGATTCAGATTTACAAGGCCAGTTACGAATGGAATCACAGGTATTTCAACCTGAATGGGTTTTATCGCACCGGACGCTACCACTGGGGCTATGAAGGCGACTTCTTTGGTCTTTACCCCGAATCGAACTACGGACCTCAAATTGATATTTACAACGGCGTTGCACCCTTCGGTTTTGAAGTGGAAGGCAAGAGGCAGTTAAAGGATTTTAAGCTTGCTTTTGGTCCGCAACTCTGGTGGGGAGCCAACCCAGCGCTTTTGTTGAAATACTCTAAATCCTTAGGCAAATTTAATTTCACCGGAATATTTCACGAAGACCTCGACCAGCTTGGCCTGACTGAAAGTTCCTTTGCCATTCCGCAACCAAAAACCAGGCGATTAACCCTTCACTTAAACAGAAATTTTGGAAAATTGGGTGTTGACATTGGTGGTATTTGGGCCGGTCAGCCTTTGCAAGACCGCGAATTTCAACTGGTAAGAGGTGAAGAAGGTAATTACACCGTTTATCAGGATCAAATCAAACCCGAGGATACCTGGGGTGGAAAGATCAAGCTGACCTATACTGGTGGAAGATTCAACTGGTACGCACAATCGGCCATTATGGGCCTTGTGGCCCAGGGAGGTGTTGACCAGACGCTGACCTTTACCGGCTGGCGGTTGAAAGACAGTGGCAGCGGAAACCAGTACAACGTTCTTTCGGGCTTTACCTATCTTGTGGGCCATCTGCAAATTGCGCCAAACTTTTTGTATCAGAAACCTATTGAAGGCCCTATTCCAAATTCAGTAGCTGCTCCCGGAAGGCCCCGTAATATTCTCGAAGACCCATTCGTGGTCAGATCAAACAGGGAGCAAGTGGCAGGAGAAATTTTATTTACCTACGACCCAACGCCCGGCACATGGATGTACGACTGGGATAGCGACCGGAGCGAAGATGCAGGGCTGGCATTTAGTTTAGGCTTCGTTTACCGTCATTTGCCCACCACCATGGATGCCGCCATTGGTATTTTGCCCGATGGACGCACCACCTTTGCCTTCCCGGGATCTCCGCCTGCAAAAGACCTGTGGGAAGTACATGCCAGGGTAATTTCAAAAATCAACAAGGATTATGGCTTTATTGCCAATATTTATGGTGGCGATGCCCAGGCTAACGGGAGCGACGAACGCACTATCAGCCGCTTTGGCATTGATTTGCGTACGATATACAAAACCGTAAGACTCAATTCATTTGTCAGAATTAACGATTGGGGCCCGTACGATTATCACCGCGACTTTAACCTTACTTTCCCCCTTCAGCTAATGGCCGACCTTTCGGTTTCGCTGGGAAGACCTGACTGGTTTGAACTTCCCAACACACGCATTGGCGTTCGGGGTACCTACCGTACCCTCGACAAGTTTTCGCCGCGCTATATGCCTACTCAGTCAATTGACGCTGCCGGAAACTTTGTGCCCGACCCCGAAGCGATTGGTTTCGATAATGGCAATGAGTGGGAAATCAGAACCTACATCCTCATTAGTATTGGAAATTAAAAAGCTGAAAAAAATGAAGTCACATAAATTCATAAAAATCAAGCAGTTTGTCCCAATCGGGATATTTATCATGCTCTTTTGGGGTTGTGAACGCGAAATAACTGATTTGGGTCCTGCCCCCTACCCCAGTAATCCCGAAGTGTTTATCGACGGTTTCAGTGCGGGATTGAATTATGCAGCCTTTGGCGGCTCTAATCCATCAGCATTCGATGTTGACAACGATGTAACATACAATAATTCAAGAGCTTCTATGAGGTTTGAAGTACCCGATGCCGGCGACCCCAGGGGTGCTTATGCAGGCGGGGTATTTTTCACTACCGAAGGAAGGGATTTGTCGGGCTACACAGCCTTAACTTTTTGGGCAAAGGCTTCACAGGCCGCAAACATCGACCTTATAGGATTCGGTAATGACCTGGGAGAATCAAAATACGAGGTTTCTATTTCCAATCTGCCTGTAAACTCAAACTGGAAAAAATACTTTATCCCCATTCCCGACCCCTCGAAGATGAAGATGGAAAGGGGGATGCTATTTTATGCTGAAGGCCCTGAAAATGAAAAGGGCTACACCTTCTGGATTGACGAGGTGAAATTTGAAAACCTGGGCACCATTGCCCACCCACGCTTTGCCATTCTGAACGGTCAGGATCAGACCGAGACTTCCTTTACCGGGGTTTCAAAACAGCTTGGTGGTTTGCAATCCATTTTCAACCTGCCCACAGGAACTGACCAGGCAGTTAATGCAGCACCGGCATATTTTGAGTTTGTTTCATCAAACGAATCAATAGCTACTGTTGATGCAAATGGAATGGTTAACGTTGTTGGCGGACCCGGGAATGCTCAAATAACAGCTCATGTAGGAGAAGTGATTGCCGACGGTTCATTGACAATAAACTCGGTAGGCAATTTTCAGCATGCTCCTACACCGCCCCATGCGCCTGAAAATGTTATTTCCCTTTTTAGCGACGCATATACCAATGTGCCAGTCGACTATTACAACGGTTACTGGGCACCTTATCAAACAACGCTTTCGGCTGACTTTGAAGTAAACGGCGACCACGTGCTGCACTATACCAATTTCAATTTTGTGGGCATCCAATTTGGTTCACCTCCTGTAAATGCTTCAACAATGACGCATTTACGTATGGACATTTACCTACCCAATGCCCTGGCTGCAAATGCACAGTTCAGAATTGAAATGGTTGATAACGCAGGAGGCGGCACCGGCCTGTATACCTTTACTATTTCGCCAGCTCAGGCACAGCAATGGATCAGCCTGGACATACCTCTCACAAGCTTTGCGGGATTAAGCAGCAGAAGCGCCCTGTGGCAATTAATTTTTGTTGACGTAAATGGAAATATTCCAAACTTCTACGCCGACAATATTTATTTCCGCAAGAACTAATCATAATAGGTTTTACCTGTAAATCTTAAATACAGAACAGATGAAAACAAAATTTGAGTTTAGAATAATTCCCATTCTACTGTTATTATTGGTTGCCTTTTGGAGTTGTGAGCGCGATGAAGTTCAGAAACTGGAACAACGTAACTGGCAATTGGTTTGGAGCGACGATTTTGAAGGCCCAGCAGGGCAGCTTCCCGACGCTTCAAAATGGGCGTTCGATCTGGGCACCGGAGATGGTGGCTGGGGCAATGCAGAATTGCAATCTTACACCAACAATCCGGCTAATATATCAATGGATGGCCAGGGTAATTTAGTAATTACTGCTTTGCGAAATGGGAATAGCTTCACTTCGGCAAGGATTAAAACCCAGGGTCTTTTTGCCCAGCAATATGGTCGTTTTGAGGCCAGACTAAAAACGCCCTACGGCCCTGGCCTCTGGCCTGCATTCTGGCTGCTTGGCGAGAACATTGAATCGGTGGGCTGGCCCCAATGCGGCGAAATTGACATCATGGAACTGAGGGGGCAAGAGCCCGGTGTTATTCACGGCTCTATTCACGGACCCGGCTACTCGGGCGGCAATCCGATAACAAAAGGCTTTGGCTTGAACAATGGCAGGTTCGATACTGATTATCACATTTTTGCCATTGAATGGGATAAGGATAAAATTGACTTCTTTGTTGATGATTACTTGTACCAGCGAATTGAACGCGCGGATGTGCCCGGTGAGTGGGTTTACGACCACCCGTTTTTCATCCTCCTGAATGTGGCAGTAGGCGGAAACTATGTAGGTTTCCCAACCCCACAAACTCCGTTCCCGCAAAAAATGATCATCGACTACGTGAAGGTTTATCAGGAAGTAAACTAAACTAAGGCTTTTTGAAAAAGGCCATTTGACAAGACATCTGAGTAAATAATAATGGAAAAAGCATATTCAGGAAACCCGACCAGTTCCGAAAATAAAAAAACAGAAATGTTGATGGTAGAACATGGAAATGAAAGCTACTTCAAGATTGCGAATCACGACGCCATGCGCCCATTCTTTATGAGCATCGTAAGTGACTCAAATCACTGGATGTTTATTTCGAGCAACGGCGGTCTTTCTGCCGGTCGCAAAAACCCTGAATATGCCTTGTTCCCTTATTACACCGATGACAAAATTACCGAATCGGCCCATATCACGGGAAGCAAATCCATTTTCCAGATTCATTTCAATGGCAACACCCAGATTTGGGAACCTTTTTCTGAAAGGTATACAGGCAAGTATGTCATTAGCCGAAATCTGTATAAAAGCGTTCATGGCAATAAGATTATTTTTGAAGAAATCAATCACGATCTGAATCTTGTGTTCAGGTACCAGTGGAACTCCTCCAAGGTTTATGGTTTTGTCAGGAAAGCTGCATTAACCAACCTGTCTGATACGGATTACCAGATTACGCTTCTGGACGGCATTCAGAATATCATGCCATTTGGGGTGCCCAGCGATCTGCAACGATCGACCAGCAACCTGGTGGATGCCTATAAAAGAAGCGAACTGGAACCCTCGGCTAGCATTGGCATTTTTGCCCTGAGCGCCATTATTGTTGACAAAGCCGAGCCCAGCGAAGCGCTGAAGGCCAACATTGCCTGGTCGTTGGGTTTGGATAAACCCAGATACCTGCTCTCATCCATGCAGCTGAACAATTTCAGAAAGATGCAGGAAATCTCCGGAGAAAATGATGTAAAGGGTGAAAAAGGCGCTTATTTTGTCTCCTGCCACATTTCGCTGCCGCCTAAGGCTGAAAAAAAGTGGGAAATCATTGCCAATGTCAATCAAACCCATTCGCAGATTATCAGCCTTACCAAAGAAATAAAAGGTAACCCTGATCTCGACAAGCAAATCAAGGATGATATTGATTCAGGGACCAATAGTCTTATTCAGTTGGTTGCAGGCGCTGATGGGCTGCATTGCAGTGCCGATAAGCTGAACGACACCCGCCATTTTTCCAACACCCTGTTCAACATTATGCGCGGGGGGACCTTCGACAATAACTACCAGATTGAGAAGGGTGATTTTGTAAGCTATCTGCTAAAAGCCAATAAGGAAATTGTTGGCAAACATCAGGACTTCATAAACAAACTAAATGATGTTTTCAGCCAATCGGAGCTGAAGGATCTTTTGCTGCAAACTGGAGACGCCGATTTATTGCGGCTTTCCATTGAATATCTGCCGCTTAAGTTCAGCCGCAGGCACGGTGATCCCAGCCGCCCCTGGAATTATTTTTCCATCAACGTACAAAATGAAACCGATGGATCTAAGATCCTTGATTATGAGGGCAACTGGCGCGATTTGTTCCAGAACTGGGAAGCATTGGCCCACTCCTATCCTGAATTTATTGAAGGGATGATTTTCAAGTTCCTGAATGCTTCCACTTTTGACGGATACAATCCCTACAGGGTGACCAAGGACGGCTTCGACTGGGAAACCATTGAGCCCGACAATCCCTGGTCGTATATTGGCTATTGGGGCGACCACCAGATTATTTATCTGCAGAAGTTTTTTGAGATCATTGAAAAACACCAGCCCGGCCATTTGCAGTCATTGTTCGACAAGGATTTGTTTGTGTATGCCGCTGTGCCGTACCTTATCAAGCCATACGATCAAATCCTGAAAAACCCCAAGGACACTATTGAATTTGATCATAAATGGGATTTGGCTATCAGAAAACAGCGCGATTTGCTAGGAGCTGACGGCGCCCTGCTGACTGCCAATGACAAAGAGATTTACCGTGTAAACTTCATTGAAAAAATCCTGGCCACGGTGCTGGCTAAAATGTCGAACCTTATACCTGAAGCCGGCATTTGGATGAACACCCAGCGCCCTGAGTGGAACGATGCCAACAACGCCCTGGTAGGCAACGGCGTTTCAATGGTTACGCTATACTATCTGCACCGTTTCATGAAGTTTTTACAGCAAATCGTTAATCGCTCAGAGCTGGAAAGCATAAAGCTATCGGGTGAACTGATTGAATTCTATCATAACGTAAGAGAAACCCTTCAGGAATTTGCCCCGCTGCTGTCAAAATCCATGAGCGATAAAGACAGAAAAGCTATGCTTGACCGTATTGGGAAGGCTGCATCAGATTACCGGCAGCAAATTTACCAGAACGGCTTCTGGGGCAAAAAAAGGACTTCGTCCCTCTCAGGACTAAAGACTTTCACGCAAGTGTGCCTCGATTATATCGAACATTCAATCCGGGCCAACCAAAGGCCTGACAAGCTTTACCACACCTACAATCTTTTAACTGTTAAGGAAACCGAAGTTTCTTCTTCGCACCTGAGCGAAATGCTCGAAGGCCAGGTGGCAGTTTTAAGCTCGGGTTACTTATCTTCTCAACAGGCCTTGGAGGTACTCGACGCACTTAAAGGCAGCGCTCTTTTCAGGGAAGACCAATACAGCTACATTCTTTATCCCGAAAAAGAATTACCGGGGTTCTTACAAAAAAATACCATTCCTGAACCTGATGCACAATCATCAGAGCTAATCAGAAGGATGCTCTTTGTCGGAAGGAAAGAAATCGTAGAAAAGGATGTTAAAGGAGAAATTCACTTCAACGGCAATTTCAAAAACGCCAGAGATCTTGAAAACGCTTTAAACGTGCTGGCTGCCGCAGAATACAAGGAATTGGCCGCGAAAGAGAGAAAACTTGTGCTTGATATTTTCGAGAAGGTGTTTAACCACAAAGCCTTTACGGGCCGCTCAGGGACTTTTTACGCCTTTGAAGGGCTTGGCTCCATATATTGGCACATGGTGTCGAAGCTGCTGCTGGCGGTGCAGGAATGCTGCCTAAAGGCTATAGAAGAAAAGGCTGATCCGGTTGTTGTGGGCAAATTGCTGGATCATTACTATGAGATTGAGGCAGGCATTGGTGTGCACAAATCGCCGAAGTTGTATGGCGCCTTCCCCACCGACCCCTACTCGCACACCCCCAAGCACAGGGGCGCTCAGCAACCCGGCATGACTGGTCAGGTGAAAGAAGACTTCCTGGCCCGTTTAGGAGAGTTGGGCGTGTTTGTAAGGGAAGGGCAACTTTTTTTCGACCCCTGCCTGCTCAGGAAAGAAGAGTTTCTGGCTGAAGCACAAGTATTTGAATACTACACCATAAAGGGAGAATTAAAAAATCTGGTTTTAAAAAAAGGTCAGCTTGGGTTTACCATTTGCCAGGTACCAGTAGTTTACTCTATTTCCGGCACTGAAAGTATCAAACTTTTTTACGCCAATGGAAGAAATGAGAACATCAATGGCAAGGCTTTAAACCATAAAATTAGCAGCCTGATTTTCGGCCGCAGCGGTGAAATTGAGCGAGTTGAAGTTTCAGTAATTAAATAACCATGAGCAAAACCATTACGAAGCTTTCAGTAAAGGAAAAGATCGGTTATGGCCTTGGCGATACCGCCTCCCACTTCGTTTGGGACATGGTTGGCTTCTGGATCTTGATATTCTACACTGATACTTTCGGAATATCTGCTGCCGCTGCCGGCACCATCATGCTTATTGCCCGCTTCTGGGACATGTTCAGCGACCCCTTGATGGGCATTATTGCCGACCGCACCAACACCCGCTGGGGAAAATTCAGGCCCTATATTCTTTGGATGGCCCTGCCCTACAGCATTCTTGCCGTGCTTACCTTCTCCACACCTGACCTGGGAGCCACCGGAAAAGTTATTTATGCCGGCATTACATACCTTTTGCTGATGACCGTTTTTACAGCAATAAACCTCCCCTACTCATCGCTTGGTGCGGTAATGACCTCCGACTCTTACGAACGGGCCGGGTTGAATTCTTACCGCTTTATTTTTGCCTTTGCAGGACAGCTTATCGTTACCGGAACGGCCCTTTATCTTGCAACTTATCTCGGAAAAGGGAACATGGCCCAAGGCTATCAATACACCCTGATGCTGTTTGCAGCCATTAGCTTTATACTGTTCATGATAACCTTCAAAACAACCAGGGAAAGGGTAAAGCCACCATCGCAGCAGCAAAAAAACCTGAAAGAAGACATTAGGAACCTCTTCAGAAACCGCCCTTGGGTCATCTTGTTTTTTGTGGGCATCATTTCATTTGTGATGTTTGCCATGCAAAACCTTTCCATTGCCTATTACTTCAAATACTATATCGGAAATGAGCAGAGTGTGCAGCTGTTCAACGTTATTGGCACAATAGCGCTCATTGCAGGCATTCCGTTATCAAAACCACTGGCAAAACGATTTGGGAAGCGCAATGTGTATGTTGCCAGCTCCCTGATATCGGGCATGTTCTTCATTTTGCTTTACCTTCCGGGGAACGATAATATTTATAGCATTTACATTCTGAATGTACTGGCAAAATTCACCTATGCCCCTGCCGTGCCATTGCTTTGGACCATGCTTGCCGACACGGCCGATTATTCTGAATGGAAATTTGGCCGGCGCGCCACAGGATTGGTTTTTTCGGCCGCAACTTTTGCCCAGAAGGCAGGTTGGGGTATTGGCGGCGCATTGGCTGGCTGGCTGCTGGCCGTGTACAAATTTGTCCCCAACATAGATCAAACAGCATCGGCACTCAACGGAATAAAGCTGATGATTTCGGTTTTCCCAGGTATTCTTTACATGTCGTGTGCCATACTTCTTTATTTCTATGCCATCGATCATAAGACCTGCTTGATCATGCAAAATGACCTGGACCAACGAAGAGAAGAAAATTAACCAGTTAAATTTCTGATATGAAAAAACTACTAACATTTCTGATTTCTTTCCTGCTGGTTACGCTAATGTTTTCGTGCAGCCAAAGCCCTGAACAAATAGGGAAAACCGCGGCAGAGATTCTGGGTAACCCCGAATACCAGGCCATTAGTTATGGCGGTTACCGGGAGCTCTCCAGAGATATTCAGCCTACCATTCCCCAACTGAAAGAAGATATGAAGATACTATCGGTCATGGGTATTAAACTGCTAAGAACCTACAACGTGTATTACGACGAAACAGCCAACCTTTTGCAAGCTATAAGTGAAATGAAGCAAGAGGATCCGGAGTTTGAAATGTATATAATGATGGGAATCTGGATCGATTGTAAAAACGCTTTTACTGAGCTTCCCAACCGGATAAGGGATGAGGAAAGCGAAGAGAATGCGGCCGAAGTTGCCCGGGCCGTGAAACTAGCCAAGCAATATCCCGATATCGTAAAAATCATTGCCGTGGGCAACGAGGCCATGGTGCACTGGGCCTGGCAATATTATGTGGAGCCGGCAATCATTTTGAAATGGGTGAATTATTTGCAGGATTTGAAGAAAGCGGGCGAGCTGCCCGAAACCTTGTGGATAACAAGTTCAGACAATTTTGCGTCTTGGGGTGGCGGTGGAAGTGAATATCACAACGACTATCTGAAGGAGCTCATTAATGCCGTTGACTTTATTTCGATGCACACCTACCCCATGCACGACACCCATTACAATCCCGATTTTTGGGGCGTGCGCGAAGAGGAAGAGCATTTTTCGGACCTGGAAAAGATCCAAGCTGCCATGCTCAGGGCCCGCGACTATTCAATGGTACAATACCAAAGTGTAGTGGATTACATGCAGAGCCTTGGGGTAAACAAACCGGTGCATATTGGCGAAACAGGCTGGGCCACCCAATCAAATGAGCATTATGGCGAGGCAGGATCCCGTGCAACCGATGAATACAAATCGGCCCTTTATTACTGGCATACGCGCGAATGGACCAACGAAGCCGGCATTACCTGCTTCTATTTCATCGGTTTCGATGAACAGTGGAAAGATGCTGAAAATCCGCTTGGTTCTGAAAACCATTTCGGCCTGATCAATTTGCAAGCGCAAGCCAAATATGCCATCTGGGATTTGGCAGATGCCGGCACTTTTGATGGTTTAACCCGCGATGGAATGCCCATTACCAAAACCTATAACGGCGATAAGCAAGCGCTGATGAACGATGTAAAAGTACCGCCAACTGACCTCGAAATTCAGGCACGAAAATAAAACCGATATGAAAGCAATCCTTAATCAGGTATTAACCATTTCAGTAATTCTCCTTCTAATGAATGGTTGTATGAAATCAAAACCTCTTAATGTGGAAATTTTTGAAACATCAGAAAGTGGCCACAAGCTCACCCAATTAAAGGAATTCCCTGCTGTTGAGAATGTAGTGGAGATTTCCATTTTGCCGGAAGAAAAGTTTCAGGAAATTACCGGGTTTGGCGGCTCCTTTACCGAGGCTTCGGCTTACCTGCTCAATCAGTTGAGCCAGGCAAACAGGGAGTTGATCCTTGAAGCCTATTTTGGCGAGTCAGGCGCAAGATATTCTTTGACCCGCACCCACATGAACTCCAGCGACTTTTCATTGGGCAACTATTCTTATGCCCCTGTGGAAGGCGATAAAGAACTGGCGCATTTTTCTGTCGAGGAAGACATGGACGACATCATTCCCATGATCAAGGAGGCCATGGCCATTTCAAAAGATGGGTTCAAAATCATTTCATCGCCCTGGACCGCACCCCCATGGATGAAAGACAACAACGACTGGCGCGGCGGAAAACTCCTGCCCGAGTATTATGACACCTGGGCCTTGTTCTTTTCAAAATATATTGAGGCTTATCGCGAACAGGGAATTGATATCTGGGCCTTTACCGTTGAAAATGAACCCCTGGGCAATGACAACAACTGGGAAAGCATGCATTTTACGCCCCAGGAGCAGAACGAATTCGTAAAGAATCACCTGGGTCCGCGCCTGAGGGATGACGGGCATAAAGTTAAGATATTGGGTTACGATCAGAACCGGGACGAAGAACTCATTGAGTGGGTGGATGCCATGTTTGACGATGAAGAGGCAGCCCAGTTCTATGATGGAACGGCCGTGCACTGGTATGGAAGCACGTTTTATCATTTCCCCGATGCATTGCAATACGCTTACAATAAAGCTCCCGGCAAACATTTGATACAAACTGAAGCATGCATAGATGCCGAAGTGCCCCGCTGGCAGGAAGATGCATGGTACTGGGCCAAAGAAGCCACTGACTGGGGATGGGACTGGGCGCCCGAAGAAAGAAAGCACCTGCACCCCAAATACGTTCCTGTGTTTCGCTATGCCAACGATATAATTGGCTGCCTCAACAACTGGGTTGATGGCTGGGTTGACTGGAACATGGTGCTCGACCGCCAGGGCGGCCCCAACTGGGCCCAAAACTGGTGCATTGCACCTGTAATTGTTGACCCTGACAAGGATGAAGTGTACTTTACACCTTTATATTACACCATGGCTCATTTCAGCAGATTCATAAGGCCCGGAGCCGTAAGAGTTGGCTTCACCAATCCTAATGAGGAGCTTCAGGTTACAGCAGCTCAGAACCCCGATGGCAGTATTGCCGTGGTCATCTTTAATCCTACTGAAGAAGCCAGGGCAATCCGCCTTTCTTTAGCGGGAAGCAGCTTTGAATTTTCTATTAGCAGAAAGGCTGTTCAGACAATTCTTATCGCAGAACAGGGAAAAACCATCGCAGCAATTTAGCCATTAACTAAACCCACCATCAATGTCAACCCACGTTACGCCTTTAAAAGACAGGGTCCCTTTCGGGCAAAAGGCAGCCTTTGGCGCAGGTCACTTAGTCAATAATTTATTGCCGGGCTCCCTTGGCGTCTTTGCCTTCTTCTTACTTACCGCCTTTGGCATGGATCCATTACTCGCCGGCTTGCTTGGCGGATTGCCCCGGTTATTCGATGCCATCACCGACCCCATCATGGGCTATATCACCGACAATACCAAATCGAGGTATGGTCGCCGAAAGCCTTACATATTTTTCGGGGCTATTTTGAGCGGCGTTTTGTTTGCCGTGTTGTGGCAACTCAATCCGGAAAATTCGCAGATGTACAACTTCTGGTACTTTCTGATCCTTTCTATGGTTTACCTCCTTGGTAATACTATGTTTTCTACCCCCCTTATCGGATTAGGTTATGAAATGACCTCCGACTACAATGAGCGTACGCGTTTAATGGGCTTCTCGCAAACCATCGGACAGATTGCCTGGATGATCGTTCCCTGGTTCTGGGTCATTATTGCTAATCCCAATATATTCGACACACAAGCAATTGGTGTTCGCCGGCTGTCTATAATCGTGGGAGGCATATGCATAATTCTCGGTATGATGCCAGCGCTGTTCTGCAAAGAAGTTGACCAGGCCAACCTAACCAACAGGGATGACCTAACCATTAAAAACATTGCCAAGAATTTCAAGAGCCTGATTAATAATATGGTACTGATTTTCAAGAACATGACGTTCGTGAGACTTTGCGGGGCTACCTTTTTGGTATTCAATGGCTTCCAAATGGTAGCATCGTTCAGTTACTTCATTATTGTTTTCTATATGTTCAAAGGCGACTACGGTATGGCCGGAACATGGCCCGCATGGTTTTCAACAGTCAGCGCCCTGTCCACAGCATTTTTGGTAATTCCAGTTATAACAAAAATGGCAAACAAATGGGGCAAAAGAAACGCCTTTATTGCATCCACGGCCATCTCTATGGTAGGATACGCGCTAAAATGGTGGGGCTTCAATCCGGAAAACCCCTGGATGATGTTCATGCCCCTGCCATTAATGGTATTTGGAATTGGCGGGCTGTTTACCCTGATGATGAGTATGACGGCCGATGTGTGCGACCTCGATGAGCTGAACAACGGCATGCCCAGGAAGGAAGGCACCTTCGGAGCAATATACTGGTGGATGGTTAAGCTGGGACAGGGCCTTGCGCTCGTATTGGGTGGGTTGGTGCTGAAATTGGTGGGCTTCGACCAGAATGCCGCCATTCAAACCACCGAAACCCTGACCCGCTTAAGACTTGCCGATATTATCATTCCTGCATTTACGGCCGGCTTGGCCATCCTGGTAATGTGGAACTACGACCTTACAGAAGAAAAAGCCAGGGAAATTAAGGATGAATTGGTAAGTCGAAGAGGAGAACTATAGCACAACAGCATTAACAAGGAAATTTAAAGTATTGCATTTAAAACAAGTAGAACATATGTCATTCAGAGCAGAAAAATATTTAAAGTTCAGGGGATCAAAAAACATTCCCGCAGAAAATTTCCTCGTCGATAAGTCTGATGAAGATTTAAAGAATTTGTTCCTGGAAATCCTTCACGGTGGAGTCCACGGTTTTTGTTTCAGCCTTTATGAGGAAGGCCAAAAGCCCGGTGATATCATTCAGGATGCGCAAATAAGAAAGAGAATGCAAAAACTGAAACCATTCACTCAATGGATTAGAACATTCTCTTGTATTGAAGGAAATGAACTCATACCCAAGATAGCCAAGGAATTCGGCATAAAAACCCTGGTGGGCGCATGGCTTGGAAAAGAGGCCGATAAAAACCAGGAGGAAATTGAAGGCCTGATACGCCTGGCAAAAGAAGGCTATGTGGATATTGCCGCCATTGGCAATGAAGTGCTTTACCGGGATGATTTATCAGAGGACGAGTTGCTTGAAATAATTGAGAAGGTCAAGAAGGAAATCCCCGGAGTGCCGGTAGGATATGTAGATGCCTATTATGAATTTGTGCAGAGACCAAAAATTTCTGACGCCTGCGATGTGATTTTATGCAACTGCTACCCATACTGGGAGGGCACTGACTTCCAATATTCGCTGCAACACATGCGTCAAATGTTCCAGCAGGCAAAAATGGCAGGCAAGGGCAAAAGAACCATTATTACTGAAACCGGCTGGCCCAGCAAGGGCGGAGGTTTGGGTAACGCGGCTCCCTCCAATTTGAATGCAGTGAAATACTTTATCAACACCCAGCTATGGTCGAATGACGACGACATTGAAGTGTTCTATTTCTCTTCGTTTGATGAATCATGGAAAGTGGGAGCCGAAGGTGAAGTAGGCGCGTACTGGGGAATATGGGATCATTTGGGAAAACTAAAATTTGTCGATGAACTTGTTTAAAAAAATTGGAATAAAACCCGGAAGGGCTATTTGCTATTCCGGCTTCCGAAAAGGTCAGAATCCTGGTGGAGTATATCCTTCCTATAATGAGATTAAGGAAGATTTACTAATCCTTCAGGGGCATTGGAAATATCTTCGGTTGTTTGATTGTGATCAGCATTCTGAAACTGTTCTGGAAGTTATCAGCAAGGAGAAGTTAGATTTTCAATTGATGCTGAGTGCATTTATCACAGCTGAAATGAATAACTTCAATTGCCCCTGGAATGGTGGAGTTTATTCGGAAGAGCGCCTGGAGATAAACCGGGTTCACAACCAAAACAGGATAAACAGGTTGATTGAATTAGCCAATCAATACCCTGACATTGTTTTTTCTCTTTCAGTGGGAAATGAAGCATGCGTGGAGTGGACCGACCACTATGTGCCCCAGAACAAAGTGCTGGATTATGTAAAACAAGTGAAAAGCCAAACGAAACAACCGGTTACTTTTTGCGAGAACTATGTGCCCTGGCTGGTAAAACTGGAGAAGCTGGCAGACGAAGTGGACTTTATTTCCATACATACTTATCCGGTTTGGGAATACAAGCATATCAATGAATCGCTTGATTACACCAAAGAAAATTATTATTCGGTTGCAAAGAAATACCCCAATAAGCCGGTGATAATTACTGAAGCAGGCTGGGCTACCAATTCAAACGGAAGGGGGATAAATCCTGAGAACGTAAATGAAGCGTACCAAAAAATATATTTTGAGAACCTGATGGAATGGGCGGAAAAAGAAAACATCCTTACTTTCTTTTTTGAAGCTTTTGATGAATACTGGAAGGGCTCACCCGAACCTTTGGAACCCGAGAAACACTGGGGCCTGTTCAAAATTGACCGGACACCAAAGCTGGCGGTAAAGCACCTAAAATAACAAAAATAAATGATACCTTTATGTAAAACAGCACTTTAGGTATTTTCAACATAACCAACCTTAAAATGAATGTTCTTTTTTTTTAACCTTAAATCTAATAAATTATGAAGAAAACTACGATTCTCTTGATGTTGCTTCTTGTATCATCATTGAGCTTTGCTCAAAATGCGCCGGTAACATTTGAGCCCGGCGAATTTGGGGCCGATTGGACGTGGACGGTTTTCGAAAACGTCACCAATCCTCCCTTGGAAATCATTGCCAACCCTGATCAGTCAGGAGCCAATACTTCAGCCACTGTAGCCAAATTCACTGCCCTGCAAGGCGGACAGCCCTGGGCTGGTGTAGAATCCATGCAGGGGAACTTAGGCGAGTTCTTCTGGGATGCGAATAACCGAATCGTAAAGATTATGGTTTGGAAATCAATTATCAGCGACGTAGGTATTAAATTTGATGCCGGTGCTAGTCCAAACGACTGGTCGGCAGGAGAAATCAAGGTGGCTAACACCGTGGTAAACGAATGGGAAGAATTGACCTTCGATTTTTCAAATTCACCCAATCCACCTGCTG
>Ga0209498_1000092_pt1 | contig 49415 bp, 54 predicted proteins | sample WalLakDeSediment_FD_184131 | JGI IMG/M metagenome (GOLD analysis project Ga0209498, IMG submission 184131) | Lake sediment microbial communities from Walker lake, Nevada to study Microbial Dark Matter (Phase II) - Walker Lake 11/02/13 Deep... | ecosystem: Environmental > Aquatic > Freshwater >... | reverse complement strand
TTGAGATTACGCGCGCGCATTAAGTGCCTTCGCGCCTTCTTCTCAACCCAATCTTTCACATAACCAAAGCACTCGCCTGAATGTCCAATTCGATAGTAATTGGTCCAACCCCGCAGTATGGGATTTGCCAGTTCTATTACCTTTTCCACTGGTTGTGATTTAAACCTGCGAAAGACGTCCTTTAGCTTCGATAGCAGGGCTGTGCGCGCTTTCATTCTCGGCGTAATCCGCACACCCCACTTTCCGCTTTTCGTTCGCGCCCTCCTAAAGTCAAAACCCAAAAAGCTAAAGCTCCCTCCAGTGCTAAGGTCGATACGCCGCGTCTTTTCTTCATTGATTTGTAGATCTAATTTGGCTAATTCTTCTAATAACCTTTTATACGCGGCCTCTTCTAACCAACCCCATTTTCGGTAGCCATCTACTAAAACCGTGATATCATCGGCAAACCTGGCATATTCAATATAGGTATACCTTTCATGGCGTGTTACTTCTTTTGCCCTCTCAAGCATCTTATCCACTTCGTTCAGATAGAGATTTGCCAAAAGTGGTGAAATAACTCCGCCTTGAGGTAATCCTCGTTTGCCGCTCGCTTTCAGTATCAGCTTGAGCAGTCGCATTATATCATCATCATTTACCCGCTCTGCTACCTTATTTAGCAGTAAGTCATGCCTTACTGTGTCAAAGTAAGCCTTGAGGTCAAGGTCTATGACTCTGGTTTTGTTTTCTACCACTGCTCTTGCTACCCGGTCTACTGCCTGGTGTGGCGTTCTCTTTGGTCGGTATCCGTATGAGCCATCTTGGAAATCGGCTTCAAAGATTGGTTCCAGGATTAGTTTAAGTGCACCCTGGACTACCCGGTCACGGATTGTAGGTATCCCTAGCGTCCGGCTCTTGCCATCGCCTTTAGGGATATCTTTTTTCCGGTTGCGGGTGGGAAGATAGGTATGGGAAACCAGCTCATCTCGTATTTCCTGCAGAAAGCCTTCTTTTCCGTTCTCTTCAATGTTCTTAAATGTCACACCGTCTATCCCTGGTGCTCCATTGTTCTTTTTCGCTAGTTCATAGGCCTCTTGAAGGGTTTCTAACTTACAGACATGAACGTATAGTCCCCAAAATCTCCAGTGCGGTTCGGCCTTCGCTTTGATGTATATCCTCCTTCTCAGGTCCTGTAAATTGCTGGACGCCTTTGTCATCTCGTCCTTACCTCCCGTTTTGTCGGAGAAAATGCCAACAGTAGGGCCCCTTTGCTCTTCAGGTATTACCCCGCTTCATTACTATTACGGGCCCATCCGCCACCCTCTTGTCTTCGATTCACTTCCCAGTGTTTCTGGTTATAGAATCTACCTTTCTCCTGAAATTTCTTCCAGGGACAAGGAGGGCTTCTCCAGTTGCTCGGTGTGTCCTTGTCATCATGCTGTCGCTACCACCCCGCCGAAGTAAGCAGTTGTTTCAGCTAGTTTTCAACTGCTTATGTTGCCTTCGCCCTACGGTTGCGGGCTCGGCCTTCGGAGTTACTCACTATCGAGGCCACCTATGCGTTCGCTTTCGCTACGGCCTGACGACTCGCTGCACTCTAAAAGTGTCTTTGTCAATAGACTTCAGCATTTCGGTTTCCCTTAACACTGCTATTCAAGCTACGGGGCTCTAGCTTTTACCCCGACAGGTTTATCTCCTGCTGAACACACCCGCCTTTCCTGGACATACAACCGGACATGAAGTTTTCCCTCATCCGGCTCTTCACCAATACTCACTTACGCTTTACCACCAAGAACATAGAGGTTATGTCTGATTTTTGGCTTTGGTAGAGGGTATTTCTTCAAGTATGCCCTGAATTGTTCCCAATCCATGCTCTTTTTCTGGCTGCGCCTGTTTACCCACTTGTAGACCAAACCACAGGTCTGGTCATAGAATGCCATTATGCCAGCATAATTTCCACTGACGCCGTAGTACTCGTAATGGCCTCTGAGCTTAGCAGCCAACACCTTCCACCATTCCTTAATCTCAGCCGTATTCCTTACCGATTTCAGCCAGCCGTTCATCTCCTTGAGCTTCTCATTGTATTTCTTCTTTCTGGTCTTCCTTCCAACTTTGAAGCTCTTTCTCCGCGTCTCATCGCAGAAATGGGTAAATCCCAGGAAGTCAAACGTATCCGGCTTCTTGCCTTTCTTCTGCGCATTTGTTCTGGCATACCTTCCAAATTCAATCAATCTGGTTTTCTCTTTGGATAGGTCAAGGCCAAATTTGTTCAGCCTTCTTTCCAGCTGGCTCAGAATCATTTCCGCTTCTTCTTTGTATTGTGCCACAATCACAAAGTCATCACAGTAGCGCACCAACTCCACGTATCCTCGCATGCTCTTTTTGACTATCTTCTCAAACCACAAGTCAAGAACATAGTGCAGATAGATGTTACTGAGTACCGGTGAACACAGGCCACCCTGTGGCGTCCCCGTTTCAGTTGGTGTCAACACTTCTTCCTCCATAACCCCGGCTTTGAGAAACTTCTTGATTATTTTAAGAAAGTTCTTGTCGGCTACCTTCTCTTCCAGCATTCTCATAAGCCAGTCATGGTCCACGTTGTCAAAGAACCCGCGGATGTCTGCATCAATGATATGGTTTACGGGCTTGGTCATGATCGTGTTGTCCAACTGCTTTAGCGCCTGATGACAGCTTCTTCCTTCCCTGAATCCATAAGAACAATCCAGAAAGTTTGGCTCGTATATGGCATTTAGTATCCGAGTTACTCCCATTTGCACTGTCTTGTCTTCCAGGGCGGGTATACCCAGCGGCCTCGTTTTTCCTCCTTCTTTGGGGATGTAGACTCTTCTTACCGGTTGCGGATAGTATTTCTGTGCCTTCATTCGCTTTACCAGTTTCTGAACGTTGGTGTTGAGGTATCTCTCATAGTCTTCATAGGTTGTTTCATCCACACCCGGAGCCCTGTTCTTCTTCAGCATAAAGAAGCTTTCCTTCAGGAACTCCTCGTTCAGCAAATGCGCCAGGCTGGTAAATTTAAAACTCTTGTCCTCTGTGGCACGCTTCGTTATGAGGTCCAGTTTCGTTTTCATATCAAGCTGCATCTCAGTGTATACAACCTTTCCCTGCCTTAGCAGACAGCATATGTTTCCCCTTTCCTTTACGTATTGATGCTAACCCCTTCCCCCTGTAGACGGCTTTCCCGCCCTCCGAGTACTATGGGTTAGTCCGACTACCAGGCTGCCTTCTCCGTACCCTTCCTTTGCGGTTGTTAACAGATTACCTCCTAACGGAGCAACCTGGTTCTCCCAAGTTCCTGACAGTTCCCTTTGTTATCATGCCATGGCCTCAGACCCCGGGGAGCAGCACCGCACTCGCCATCTCGCACCGCACTATTCTGCCTTCCAGTTCTTGAACACTGTCGGCTCTCCCAATGCGTCAGGTTTCGGGGCTCAATCCCTTCACTTTCGTTACGGCCTGATAACTCCCATCTACCAGCTTCATCCAGTCGGTTACCTTCCTGAATGTGGTATAGGTGTTAGGCTGGTGGCTACCCTTTGCCTAATCCGGACTTCCACCGGCAAGAACTGCCAAGCTTCGCTTGGCGCACTCAAGACCTGACCCCAATGTGCTAGTCGTTCTGCTCGATGTATCTGTAATCAAGGTATAAGCTAGAGAGTGAGGTTTATTAAACAGTTGTAGAAAGAGTTATAGTATATGAAGGATATACACACAATTTACAGAAGTAAAAATTGGTAAAATAGTTTTATGAAAATTTGAGGGGACATAGGTGTTATGGAGCAAAAATTTAAAATAATATCAGTTGATGCAGGCAATTTGGATCAGGAGGGGTTTTTTTGCTACATGAGTAAACGCAAAGCCCCGGGTTATTCCCAGAAGAGAGATTGGTTGGAAGCGCGTTTGTCAGAGGGCTTAAAAATTCAGATGATACACGAGCTTGGTGGGCGTACTGTTGGTTTTATAGAATATATTCCTGGCGAGTTTGCCTGGCGGACGGTTAATGCCCCGGGTTACCTGGTTATTCAGTGTTTGTGGGTGGTAGGTAAGGGGAAAGGTAAGGGTTACGGCACTCACCTGCTTAATATCTGTATTGACGATGCACGTACCCAGGGCAAGCATGGTGTGGTAATGGTTGTTAGTGACGGTGTATGGCTGGCTAAGAAGGATCTGTTCTTGAAAAACAGCTTCGAGGAAGTGGAGCAGGCCCCACCGTCTTTTCGCCTGTTGGTATATCGCTTGAATGATGCACCGCTTCCGGCTTTTCCTTCCGACTGGGAAGCTCGCCAGGCCCGCTTTGGTGAGGGGTTGACGGTTATCCGCACACCACAATGCCCTTATATCGAAGATGCTGTTAAAATCGCCTTGGAATATGCAGCCGATAAAAATATAGCAGCCCGGGTAGTATCTTTCGACACAGCAGAGGATTTACAGGCAAATTCCCCCAGCCCTTATGGGGTTTTTGGCCTGGTTCTTAATGGTAAGCTGCTTGCTTACCACTACCTTTTGCCCAAGGATTTTGATAAACTGGCTCTCCCGTTGCTATAGATGAAGACACAGGCGGACGGTTTGAGCTTTTGTTTTTATTTAAAAGGTTTGATGGTCAGGTCTTCTTTGAATTTAGGTTATGCATATTAATATATTAAAGGACTGAGTTGCTATTCCAAACGAGTGGCCTTCCAGACAATAAGCCAAATCCCTGGCTAAAACCTATCATTATAGGTTTGCTAATCTTTATACCTGCATGTTAAATATGTGCCCAGGTGGCATTTATTCAAATGAAATATTAGTGCAAAAGATAAGAATCCTCCCCCTGCCTGCAATTTGTCCTAAACAAGTCGGCGCTTCGCTATGCAGAAATGATCTTTCAAGCCTGATCCCAGATCGTTTATGAAATGCTAATATTGGTACGTAAAAAATACTTGACAAATAGTAATGCAAACAATACAATATGTTTGCATTAACATACATTTTAAGGGGTGAAAGAAAATGTCTTATCAGATAGCAAAAACTGTTACTAATATTCTTTCAGGCATAGTTGTTTTGGTCGTTTACCTTTTCTATGTCAGTAGCAGGTACCAGGCGGACCTGTTGGTAATGGATGAACTTAAATCATGGGCACAGATCATGTTGATATTTATCGGTATTGGAATAGCTATGGCTATTGTTGTTCAAATAGTATTTCACATTCTGTTTTCAATCGGGATAGCAGTTAACCAGAGTATTAAGAACGGCAGCTGCAATGATCAGGAAATTGAAAAAACTATTGAATTGGAAATGGTAGAAGACGAGATGGGTAAGTTGATCGAACTTAAATCTATGAGAGTTAGTTATATCATTGTCGGAGTTGGTTTTGTCGCCTCCCTGTTTTTGCTGTTTTTCGATTATCAGGCATTTATAGCGCTCAATGTGCTGTTTGCCTCCTTTTTTGCAGGAGGTATTCTAGATGGCTTCACCCAGCTCTATTATTACTTGAGGGGTGTATAAGAAATGGGCAAAAAATTTGAGGTCACTAATAACATTCGTAAATTAAGGTTTTTTGCCGATGAAATGACCCAGCAGCAGCTTGCTGAAAAAGCAGGAGTATCACGCCAGACAATTATAGCCATTGAGGGAGGTAAATATTCTCCTTCACTAGAACTGGCTTTTCGAATTGCCCATGCCTTCGGTGTTAAAATAAATGATGTTTTCGATTACCGGATGGCTGAAAAGTAATTAAATTTAAGGGATAGCTGTTAGCTTGGTGCAATAAAAGTAGCATTCCTATAGTCTTAAGGAATTAATGGAAAATGAAAGCGGGGTTGGATTATGAAAGTTCTAGTTCTTGGTGCAAGCGGAGCCACTGGTAAATTAGTTGTCAAACAGTTAATTAAAAGACAAATCAATACCCGGATTATCGTCAGGAAGAGTACAACTCTTCCACAAGACATAATAGACAATCCTTTAGTAGAAGTAATAAAAGGAAATATCAATGAATTGAATGATACTGAACTGAATCAGCTAATAAGTGGTAGCAATGTCATCATCTCATGTCTTGGTCATAATGTTACCCTTAGGGGGTTGTTTGGAGAACCGCGCTATTTAGTTTTTGATGCAGTCAGAAGGGTATGTGAGGCTGCAAAATATACAGACAATAAAATAAAACTTATTCTGATGAGTACTGTAGCTTACACGAATGCCTCAATAGGAGAAAAAAAGTCGCCAGGAGAGAAAATAATGCTTGCATTGGTGAATCTTTTTCTGCCGCCTCATCGCGATAATGTCAGGGCTGCCAATTTTTTAGTTAATTTAATCGATAACATGGATGAAATGGTTGAATGGGTTGCTGTGCGACCGGATTCATTAGTTAACGATGATGAAGAAAGTTCATATGAAATTTATGAGTCTCCGGTATGGAGTATACTTAAGGATATAGGTAAAACTAGCAGAATTAATGCAGCACATTTTATGGCTGAGTTGGTATCGGATGAAGGTTTATGGAGAAAGTGGTCATTTAAAACGCCAGTTGTATATAACAAATGATGCAATGCTTATTGTCCTCAGATGTATATATAAACAAAGGATATTTGAGGATGATGAAGACGACTTAATGGAGGTATTTATATAATGCTTACACGAACGATTGATGCTTGGATAGATATAGATGCGGCCCCTGATCGCATTTGGGAAGTGTTAGTAGATTTTTCTAATTGGGGCTCATGGAATTCATTCATTCCGCTAGTAGAAGGCAAACTAGAAAAAGGTGAGACACTGAAGATTCAGGTTTGTCCGCCCGGCCTTAGACCTATGACCTTCGAACCAGAAATATTTAGCCTAATACAGAATAAAGAGATAGTCTGGGGAGGAAGTTTTCTTTGGATAGTCTACAGAGGGGAACATTTATTTCTTTTAGAGCCGCTTAATGATAATCGTACAAGGTTCCGACAAATAGAACGATTTCATGGCCCGATGGTGTCATTCATGGGCTCAATGATTAAAAAAACCGAAAAGGGTTATCATCAAATGAATAATTTATTGAAGAAGCGAGTTGAAGAATTAGCACAATCCGAGCAGGTAAAGTAAGGTGGGTGTATTCTAACTGAAACAGATTCTCAATAAACATATTGTTGTGCCAAAAATGTTCCATGAAATATTGGGGATGCAAACCACTTTGCTTGAAATCAACTTGATCCTTGTTCCAAGCTTGTTAGTTACCATGATGTTGTTTTATACCAATTGGAACAACATGTCCGGTTTGCCATGGATTAACCTGGTAATTATATTTTTATTAGTCGTTGATCTGGCTGCAGGTGTAATTGCTAATTTCACCTATGGTACTAATAAATATTATTCATCAAGACCCAAATTACGCAGGATTTTTATTGCCGTACATGTTCAGCCCCTGGTTTTCAGTTGGTTGACTGGGCTTTACTGGACCCAATTTCTTGTAGTTTGGTTTTATACTGCAATAATAGCTTTGGTAATCGATTCACTTTCCGGACATTCATCCCAGCGGCCATTAGCCGCTGCAGCACTTACTGTTGGTATTGCTGCCTTGGTTCTCTTTGCCAATCTACCCACTTATTTTATGCTTATTCTTGCTTTATACATGATAAAATTGATATTAAGCTTTCCAGTAGATCATTATCGTTCGAAATAAAGATGAGAGAAGAAGTCAATCAGCAAGAAACGGATTCAGGTCTTGAAATATTACTTTTTGCATTTGCTGATTTGCTCTCAGTTTAATGGAAAATATGATTTTTCAAAGCCTGCTGCCATTATTTTAAAAGTTCTTATCTCTTTGAAGGAATGATTCTTATGAAAAAAACTCAAATATTTGGAGCGCTGCTTGTCGGTTTGTTATCTGTTGTTGCACAAATTGCCGTGTTTTATGTGCGCTTTGGAACATGGAACGCCTATTCCACTGTATTAGATTACATCCTGTTCTTCGGAGCAGGCACGTTGGGCGGATTGATTTTGATCTATTTTTTAAACCGCCAAAATTCAAAAACAGCACGTTTAGTAACTTTGCTAGCTTTTCTGCTGGCCTCGCCTATTGCCTTGGTTATGATGGCCGGTGGTGGTTTGCTCGGATCAGTTGGCGTGTTGGTTTATCCACAAATCCCTTGGACGCTGTTTGCGTGGCTGGGAGGGCTGGTTGGAAATTTCTTGGCAAAGAAATGGTCATTGACATAGGGGGTCAGTTGTCTTTCCTTTGTGTTTCTGATCGGAAGTGAGGAAAGAACTATGAAAAAGTGGCTAAGAATAACCTTGATCACGATCACATCGCTTGTAATTATATTAGCCGTTGCATTTTTTATCTACGTATCTGATTATTACAGAGCTGATGATGTAGCGATTGCAGTCATGCAAAGTGAAGCTGTCACGCAAGTTCAAGATAACATTATTATATTATCACCTGCTACATCCAGCGATACCGCATTGATATTTTATCCAGGAGCCAAGGTGGAATATATTGCTTATTTGCCTATTTTAGAAATGATTAAAGAGAGTTCTGGCATTACTTGCATTCTTGTTAAAATGCCCTTTAATATGGCTATATTTGGTGCGAATGCCGCCGATAAAATTATCGATCAGTTCCCAGAAATTAAAAACTGGTACATAGGCGGCCACTCCATGGGCGGGGCAATGGCCAGCAGCTACGCGTCAAATCATCAAGAAAAAGTTAAAGGGTTGATTCTTCTTGGAGCGTATATCTATGGCAATTACCCTGCTGAAAATGCGCTTACGATTTACGGCACATTCAATACAAGCGTGGCGGAGATGATAAACTATACAGAAAATATCGTAGTCATAGAAGGGGGGAACCATGCCCAGTTTGGTAATTACGGCAAGCAAAAGGGCGACCCCGACGCCACGATTTCAAGTATAGAACAACAGACCATCGCAGCGGAAGCTATAAAGGATTTCTTGGCGACAAGGAATGATTAGATCAGAAACACAGGGGGACGGTTATTTTGTGTTTCGGAGCTTGATAGTATGCCTGTTGTAACGGTGCCCGACTTATTTCATATTAGGAGGTTACTCTAAATTGTTACCTCGTGCTTTTAGGGTATGCAATTGCTGGTGGGGATCTTTAAGATGAAAAACAATAAACCAGAACGTAAAACTGTTACTATACGCATTTTAATTGCCGTGTTTTTTATAGTTTATGGCCTGATCATAATTCCGGTTAATATAAAAAATTATTACACTGGTCTCGAAACTGAAAACTGGCATAAAACTGAAGGAACGGTGATCGAATCAAGAGTGATTATTGGTTCCGGCAGGAATGGTGGTGTCAGATCCCCTCGGATCATATATGATTATGAGATTAACGGTATAATTTACCGGGGCAAGCGCGTTTCGTATGCAAACGTATGGACCAATGTTGATAACGATGTATTTGAATTTATAAAACTTTATCCAGCAGGATCACAAATGGCTGTTTATTATAACCCCATTAAACCCTCACAATCTGTGCTAGTGCCTGGTTCGCATTGGAGAGCATTTATCTGGAGCGCACTGGGATTGCCAATTATAGTATTCGGCCTTTATGTTTGGCGCAATCGCTATAATTGATGACACAGGGGGGCGGTTTATTTCGAAAGGTATGGGGTCAGGTCTTGAAATATCACTTTTTGCAGAATTACTCTATAGCGTTAAAGGTCGTAGAAACCTTTTCACAGGCAGGATGCGGCCGAAGAAACGCATAACCGATCAAGAGGCCCTGGAATAAAAACACAGGGGAACACAAAAAACACAGGGGGACGGTTCTTTTGTGTTGATTTAAGATTACCTATAAAGATATCAACGGGTATGAAATATATGCTTACTGCCTGATGAGTAATCATGTCCATTTGCTGATGAAAGAAGAAATCGAATCTTTAAATACGGCATTCCGTAGAATCGGCGCAAGTTATATTTATTGGTACAGCTGGAAATATAGTAAACCGTCCCCATGTGTTTCAGATCCACTACCATCTGGAGAGCATTGCCATTTTAACATTAAGATGCTAATATGTTATTACATAAAGGAGGTTTAATGGCAATGATTAAGGAAGCTAAAAGAACTACTATATACTTAGATTCCGATATACATAAAGCCCTAAAGCTTAAAGCCATTGAAACGTCAAGTTCCATGTCAGAGTTGATCAACAATGCCGTCAAAGAATCTATCATCGAAGATGTTGAAGATAACGAAGCTTTTGCAGAGCGAGTAAATGAAGACCTTGTAAGTTATGATGCTATGATTAGAAAGTTGAAAGATAATGGGCGTCTATAGTATCTATTTTAAAAAGTCGGTTGAAAAAGAATTATACAGGATTGGTAAAAATGAATTAAAAAAGATTATCGCACGTATAACTGCACTAGCTGACAATCCAAGACCGCCGGGATGTGAAAAATTAACCGGCTTAGAATGCTACCGTATCCGCCAGGGGCGCTACCGAATTCTTTATTCCATCCAAGATTTTGAACTGACCATATGGGTGGTTAAAGTTGCTCACCGAAAAGATGTTTACAAAGCATAGCTCTGTGGAGCGGTTCTAACACAGGGGGACGGTTCTTTTGTGTTGTATCAGCAGCTTAACTCTACCACAGGGGGACGGTTTGGGATGACCCCCTGTGTTCCGAAGCAGATCGGCCGGAACCTTCCCATCTAAATAGACGGAATTCCAGTGCTCTTTGTTCATGTAATAACCGGGGATGCAGGAATTACCTAATCTGCTTGTTAGATTCTTAACCTTTTATCCCTGGCAACAAGGCTTGTAACATACCCTAATTGATTATCTGAGCAACAAACCGAACCATATCCTCAAAACTAAATACACCTGCTTCGTTTACAATGACATTTCCCCGGGCATCAATGAAGAAAAACATCGGAATATAGGGCACATCATATCCTTCTGCCTGCATCAGGACAAAAGTTTCTTCCTTTTGAAAATCAGCCACAATGAATTTCGCCTGATCCTGGTACTGCTTTTTTAGAGCCATGAACACGGGCTCCATCATTTTACAGGCGCTTCACGTTTCAGAGTAAAATTTTAAAACTATTGGCTCACCCTTGCTGCGGGCCTGGATAAAATCCTGATAAGGAAAGTCGGTGATAGTAAACCCTTCATCATCGCTAACATTATCTCCTTCGCCGCTATCGGGCACATTTACTTCACCGGCGGCCTCTTCTTCCGGCGCATCAACAACCATTTCTTCCTCTGAACCTTCGCCCTCTTCTTCAGCAGGTTCTAAGGTATCATCTCCGACATTAACGGAATCATCTGCAGACTCAATCACTTCATCAGACGCAGTAAATAATCCCTGGTTGAAATACAGTAATAAAGCTACTCCTGCTGCCACAAATATCAACAGCCCAATAAGGTACTTTTTCATTATTCAAATCCCCCTAAAGCAATGTTTTTCTATTTTATTGCATAATAAGATAGTATGTCAATAGGATTTATAGATAAAGGATTTATAGATAAACTAATATTAAGGTATAAACAACTGAATTAGCTTCTGTGATAAGCTAAAAGCTTACATCATTGGCTTCATTAGAGATGGCAGTACCTAAAAGGGAAATTATTCTTCAATTATTTATACAAGTCGGTATATGAAAAATGTTTAACCTGAAGCAGGTAACAGTAGACTTGGAAGATGCCTATGGTAAAGATTTACGGAACCCTGTTTAAGCATGCATAATATTCAGGCTGTAATGATTAAGGGTGCTAAAAAAGCAGAGAGTTGGTGGCGAAAAAAGTACGCTATAGAAAAGTTACCTGGATTCCTCCTAAAAAATGCTGAAAAAAAGGAAATTTTGATTTGACGTGGAATTTAGATGGTAGTATATTCCCAACAGAAAAGCAAATTCCTATCTCTGAGGAGGACCTGCCATGATCCGTCGCCGAAACACTGCTTTGCTCATCCTGCTCGCGGCCGTTCTAACGCTGTCGATGCTCGCAGGCTGTTCGGCTGCGGAGAGCGAGCCGGACATGAGCGAACCCGACGTGCCGTCTGAGACTCCCGCACCGGATGTGCAGGATTCCGCAGACGGTGAGCAACCCGCTGCGCAGTTTGCGTGGGCCGACATCGAACTCACGGACGTGTTGACCGGAGAGACTTTGCGTATCGCTGACTTCCGCGGGAAGCCGGTGCTCGTCAAAACGTTCGCGGTCTGGTGAAGTGTCTGTCGCCGCCAGTTGGCGGAGACGAGCAAACTGACCCGCGAGACCGATGACGTCGTAGTGATCGCCGTCGATATCGATCAGAACGAGGACGAGCAGGCGGTCCGCGACCACATCGAGCGCAACGATTTCGCCGGCATATTCGTCGTGGCGCCGTCCGAGATGACAAGCCTGCTAATCGATGAGTACGGTCCCGGAATCATCAACCCGCCGAGTTCGCCGAAGATTCTGCTCAACCCCGATCAGACCGACGCGGAGTTCTTCACCGGCGTCATGTCAGCGGCCGACCTGCTTGAGAAAGCGCAAGGTGCCCGGTGACGACGCTTGCCGATCTTGCGGTGACGTTCTGGCTCGGCGTTCTCACACCGACAACCGCGCTGTGCGTGCTGCCGCTTTACCCCGCGTTTCTCTCACGCCTGGCCCGTACCGTCGGAGAACGTCATGATTCGCGCCGGTACCTTGCGCTCTTCGGCCTCCTCGTCAGCGCGGGCGTTATCGTGTTCATGGCACTCATCGGCGTCGTGTTTACCATGTGGCTTCAGGAGTCCCTCACGCGTGTCATCGGCATCGTCTCGCCGATAGCCTTCGCGATCATCCTCGTCGCCGGCATTGTGCTGCTGGCGAACTACAAACCCAAGCGCAAGGTCCGCCCGAACCGCATAGCCAATCCGTATCTGGCCGCGCTCGCATACGGCTTCTTCTTCGGTGCTATCGTCATCCCGTGCAACCCTGCCATCATCGCGGCGTTCTTCGCGCGCGTCGCAACCGCCACCGACGCGGTGTCCAATATCTTGCTGTTCACCGCTTTCACACTGGGCATCTGCGCCCCGCTGATCGCTTTCTCGCTTGCGAGTCCCACCGCGAGTCGCTGGATGGTCAACGCTCTCGTGACCTACGAACGCCAGATCAGCGTCGTCGCGGGCCTGACGATGATCGGTGTGGCGCTGTACTACCTGATCGTGGTGTTCGCCGTCTTCGGCTAGCAAGACAGGCCGCAACTCACCCATTACTACTATAATGGCAGGTGCCTCATGATACCATCTTCCATCAACCTGTGAATAAGACTAAACAGCCTATCCCTTGAAAGAGTCTTTTCTTTTATAAACCAATAGCTCATAATGCCAATCATAGCAGTAAGTGTGTATTCCAGAATATAATCTATTTCTCTTAAATCAATGTCAGGCTTATCTTCGAGCACTTTCATAATTGTCGGTTTAATGGAATCCTTTAACTTTCTCGCAAAAGCCGGATCACCTTTGTCTCCAAGCAAGACTGAATAGTACTTAGCGTTTAGTTCCCAAATATTAAGAAATGCGTCTAGTGGCATCCCAATTGTTCCTGTTGGTGTTGAAACTGGAGGCAACTCATCAATTGAAGGTATTAGCGAGTTTTCAATTTCATCCAGCACTTTATAAACATCTGTGAAGTATTCATAGAAAGTTCCCCGATTGTATCCCGCATTATTTGTAATTTCTTTAACAGTAATTTTTTCAATTCTTTTTTCGCAATATAGATTCCAGAAGGCATCGATGAGATTCTGTTTTGTCTGTGCAGTAATCTCCGTTCTTTTATTCATGATTAGGCCACCTCTTTGTCAAATCCGACAGATACCACAATAATGTTGGTTGATGATTATTAATTAAGATTTTATAATTATATCATACAACATGATGTTGGATTATTCAGGGAGGTTAATATATGATTACTATTCTTTGTTCAGCTTCACGAGGAGATTTCCAGCCTTATCTAGCACTTGCTCAGGAACTTAAGAAAATGGGGAAAGATGTACGCATCACAGCAAGCAAGAGCTTTAAGGGCTTTATTCAAAATTACGGGATAGATGTTTACCCAATTGCGGCTGACTTTGAAACCCTTAATGTAGATCCGAAGCTTTTTGAGGCAGCAGTATCATCAGATAATCCCCTGAAGATGCTTTTAACTTTTAACAAAATGAAGGAATATGGAGTGCATATGGTCAGTGACTTCTACTCAGCTTGTGAGGGAAGTGAGTTGATTATCTATCACCCCGGGTGTTCTATCGGATATTTTGCAGCACAAGAATTTGGAATTCCATCTGTCTTAGCATCGCCATTTCCTATGCATAAAACAAGTGAATACTTGTCAGTTGTTATGTATGGAAAATCACCTTCAAATCTTCTAACCAAATCGATTAGTTACTCTATGCTTCAGGGAATGTTATGGATGGCATCTAAGGGTTCTGTAAAAGACTTCTGGAAAGAAAAATTCGGGAAACTACCAGATAACTTTGGTTGTCCCTTTGAAAGACACAATGATTTAATGCATCCAGCTATGGTATTATGTAGTAACTTTGTGTTTAAGCGGCCTACTGATTGGAATAAAAACATCCATCAATATGGCTATTGGTTTGTGGAGGAACCGAGCGAGTATAGACCTGATACTAAGCTAACTAAGTTTCTGGATGAAGGTGAGAAACCTGTTTATATAGGTTTTGGCAGCATGACATCATTCGGCAAACATAAAGGTTTAGCTGAGCTTGCAGTAGATGCAGTCAACAAAACCGGTAAGCGGGGAATTATCTGTGGAATGGGTACTCCCCCAAACATAACTGATAACATATTAGCTATAGATAGTATCCCTCATTCATGGTTATTCGATAAAGTATCCGCTGTATGTCATCATGGCGGAGCAGGTACTACTGCAGCTGGCTTCAAAGCAGGAGTTCCCAGTGTAATAATACCCTTTTCAAATGATCAATTTGCCTGGGCGCATCGTGCATACGATCTTGGTGTTGCTGCAAAACCACTTCCTAAAAAATCAGTTACATCTAATCTTCTTGCCAATGCAATTCAGTACGCAATAAGGGATGACATTGTAAAGAATGCAAAAAACCTTGGAAGTAAGATTGCATCCGAAAATGGTGCAAGTGATTGCGCCAAAGTCATAATTGAATGTCTTCGGGGGTAACTATATCGGGAGACCAACACGGTTTCGGTTTATTAGGCGCAGTAGCCATCTTGGTTACCTCTCGTATTAGATTATTTTGCGTTTTCTTACTTTACCCTGCTATAATATATAGGGGGTGCTACAAGTGAGTCTTTCAGATAGCAATAAAGAATTGATAATCAGAATTGCTAAACGACATGGAGCTAAATCCATTTCACTTTTTGGGTCAACAGCTCGGGGAGACGAGCATTTATCCAGTGATGTCGATCTACTTGTTGACTTAGAAAAAGGACGTTCTCTTCTTGATCTCGTTCGTTTGGAAAGAGAGTTAAAAGAGGCGTTGGCTATTGATTTTGATGTAGTTACTCCTAATAGTCTGCACCCAAGAATTCGGGAACGAGTCGATAAAGAGAAGGTGCCGATGCTATGACAAACAAACATGACCCAATTCCACATATAGAAGATATCCTCGAATCGATCAGTAAGGTTGAACATTACTCCTCAGGACTTAACCTGGAAGAAATTTTTAACAAATCAAATGGTACAGGATGCTATAGTCAGGCGTATTGAAATAATTGGCGAAGCAGTCGGCAGGTTACCGGATGAAATGAAGAAAGCAAACGCAAAAGTTCCCTGGCAAGATATTAAAGATATGAGAAACAAACTAATTCATGACTATGGCCATGTCGATGTAGAGTTAGTTTGGGCAGTCGTTGAAAAAGAACTTCCTATTCTTAAAATCAGGATTGAAGAGATCTTGGATTATTTATACTCTACTGACAACAATTCAGATTAATTTTTGAAGGGGTATTATCCGACCGAACTGCCACTAAATGTAGGTACCCTAAAACCGTTAGCTTCGGCAGTATATCCTTTACTAACTGAATAAGCTCCAGGTAACTATAATCGGCCTGCGCAAATAAAAAAGCAGCGCAAAAGGCGCCTCTTACATAATAGGGCTGTTATCAGATGTTGCTTTTCAAAGACAGGGGGACGTTTCCCCTGTCTTTTTTAATTCCGATGATACTTATCGGAGATAAATGAAAGTTGTAGCGAGAATCATTTAAATCTTACTTAAAAGACAAGGGAAACGTCCCCGCGTCTTACTGGCTCGCTCGACTGGTATCTCATATTCCGGGCAAGGGTGAGCAGATGAACTGAAACAAAAGGATTATCCAGAATGCCAATTATCTGATGTCAACGAAACCGAAGTGATAGTTGGTGCCATCGTAGACGCTGACCCGAAGTTTCAGCCCTCCAAGGGAGGTATCCAAGGCACTGTCAATTTTATGCCCCATTTCGATGGTTGCGGCATCCACTGCCTCAGAGTCCAGCAACTCCACATCTATGCTTATGCTAATCACATAACGGTTTTGACCAAGCCTCTTCAATACATCAGATTCGGTACCGCCTGCTGCGTCATATTCTTCATGAATGTTCATGGTTGTGGTGTGAGGATTTAGACTGTTTGTCAAAGCTTCTTCAACGATTTGCCTGATAAAATCTTCTGCACGCAACTCAGCATAAAGGTCACGTTGCCGGGATTCATAAACCGATGTAGTGAATTGAAAATCTGAATTTTCTTCCGGTTCCAGGGTATAAAAGTATTTATGCTGCTTGTAATCGTAATTTGAGCGGATCACCTTGAAGTCCTCATCGTACCTGTCTTCATAAATACGCAGGACAGCTTGTTTCTGTTGCCACATTACAATAGGGTTGCCGCTGAGAGAGAAGTATAAATAGGCAAAGGTTGACAGAATGGCGATTGCCATTACTCCCAGGATAATGAGTATAATACGTTTTTTCGTCAATTTCATGGGAGCATCACCTTTCTTAAACATTCAATGCCTTCATAAGCATACCAAGGCACTTGCCATTCATACTATCCTTTAAAGGAAAATGCGTCAACGATCTTACCACTTGTGAAGCTGACGTTGTTCACTGAACAATTCATCTTGTAACCCTTAGGATAACAGATTATGGAATATGGGCTACAAAAGAAGCGTGGGCACCGGTAGATGGCCCCAATTCTATGCTGGTAAACGATTAAAAGAAGATTGTCAGATTGGACGCTATTTGGGCGGGTACATTCAAAGTATAAGGATAATTTTATTCTTAAAGGTGAGTTTCTGATTTCAGCCACAGTTGGATTGTAGATGACGACGATGAAGAAGATAGTGTTACATAATTACCCGGTTAATGACGGTCATATTTCATTTACGCTCATCCTTTTTTGTATACTGTTTGCTTATATCAATAATTAGCATTTTGGGAAACTAGCTTGGCCTTTGTGATCGCATAATCTAGACGTAGTTGTAGTGATCTGAGATATGATATAATTACTATAACTATTATATTAATGATGCAACTCTATTTATTGCAAATTAAGTTAAGTTAAAAATTTAAATTTTGAAAGGGGCGTTTTCCGTGGGGAAAAAATATTATAGACCGGGAGGTTTGCTGGCAGTAGTTCTTTTATTAATGCTGCTGGCAGCTTGTACACCGGTAACCGAGTCTCCGGAAGGCGAAGAGGTTTCATTAGCGGGGAGTAATATTGGTTATTCATGGCGGGGAGAAGTAGACGGTGTAGAATTCGCAGATGCTACTCAGTACATTGAGACGATCCTGGAGCTTGATGAAGATGGTGTTATTACAGATGCAAAAATGCGGTTTTATGTTCTATCTGATGGATTTTGGACAACCAGGCAAAGTGGTAATGCATATGTATCAGTTGACTTTACGGTTGTTCCTACCCAGTCAACCCCGGGAGAAAACTATGCTCCGGGAGATTCCATGTTTACTGTTTACACTGCTGACATGATGTCTTTTTATGCTGTAGCAGTAAGTCCTGATAACGTTACAGCAATAGTGATTGTGTGCCCCGTTACAAGATACATGTATGAAATCAGGCTAACACCCGATACTGACTTCTCCATGCCGATGGGGGAAGTGACAATTGGGAGTGGAATGCTTGTACCAACGGTAAGAACTTCCGGATCTGGGTTAGTAAGGCCTGCTGATTGGGATGCGCTTGAAAATAATAATATCTTTAATATCGACAGATGGTCACATGTTATTAATGATAGTGGAGTGTTTGCGGGTATTGATGAAGATTCTTCATTAATAGAATTTCTGGAAGCAATGGGCGTGGAGTTTGCCGGTGGAATTCCCCAACCACTTGATGTTAAGTATGGATATTTTGGACTTGGAGGCTGGAAAGGCAACTATGATGCGATCGAAGAATATTTAATTGGGAAGAATGCAACAGAACTCACATCTTTAATCGACTGGTCCCTGCCTTACTATGCCGGCGCAATAAATGAGCAGAATCAGTTTGGGATAGATGTGGCATCAGGGGCAACTAGAACTGTTCAAAACTCGTATGATGGTATTTCAGGAGCAACTGTAAGAATGTCAAGAGAAGGCACTTCTTATCAGCGGGCTCTGGTTGATGCGGGTATTATCACCGAAGATGAAGTGATCATCGGCCGTTTTTAAGAAATAAAGTATACATGATTATGTATATCAAAAATAATGGTGATTTGTGTTTTTGCTGTAAAAAGTAAAGCGGGGGCTTTAGCCCCCGCTTTGACTAACACCTTTGAATTATTTATAGAGGTTTTACACCGATGCAGATATCAACAATCGATTTTCCCTCCGGGTGGGTTTTCGGATCGTTGTGGTACATTTCATAGCAGGGTCGATCGTCAGGCTGGTAGCCACTTTCGGGTAGCCATGTCCTGTAAACCCAGTCCCAGGCTTCCTGGTATTCCTGGTCGCTGAGTTCGAAGCGGGCGAGGGCATATTTACCAGCCGGTAAAACCATTTTACCAATCTCGCCATCAACTGCAGTATCAGGAGGAACGGAGATTGAAACGCTTACCCTCAGTTTTGTCTCATCTGTTATATCCGGGTTGTCATGGTAGATGATAATAGTTTTTGTTTCGGGGAAGCGCAGCAGGTCCCGTGAACCGGCCCACTGGAACAGCTTTGTAAATAATCCTTCAAAAAGTTTTCCGTCTCCCTTGTAGGGTCCTACATAACGAACGTAGGCAAGGGTCATTTCTGGCATATCCTTTACTTCAACTACCCTGTTTTGATTCTCCATCATTTCATACCTCCATATTTGAGTATTGTTAACATACTCAATATAGACGTTTTCCGTAATGGAATCTTTTCCAGGATTGCTAAGCATTTGTCCCTGGTTGCTATCTTTTTGCCCCAGGTTGCTTTCTTGCAGACAGGAAGCAGATTTAAGATCTCGCCACTGGCTAGCCGAAAAGTCAAAGTACTGTTTGAAGCTTTTTGCAAATGAAGAGGAGTTGGAAAAACCGCACTCAAGGGCAATTTCGGTTACCGGCTTAACCGGGTCGGTTAGCAAAAGCGTTGCCGCCTTCTCCAGTCGCAATCGCTGGATAAACTGGAAGAGGCTTTCTCCCGTAAAGGTATAGAAAATACGGTGAAAATGATACTTGGAAAAACCTGCGACAGCGGCAATCTCATCGAGGCGGAAATTATGTTTAAGATTCTTTTCGATGTAATCGACAGCGGTATTAATTCTTCCCTGGTAAAGCTGGGCCATCATTTTCCGGCGTTCAGATTCTGCTTTCATCATTGACCACCTTTTGCGCTACGTTTTAGGCAATTTGCTATACTTCTAAGTTATTCTATAATAGGTTAAGCAAATAATAAATGGCTTAGCTTTCTTATTAAACTTTCTATCCGTTATTGGTGCTTTACTAGAGTTTAATTTTGCAATAAAGAGGTAACGCATGTTCTTTGAGATAAGTATTAAGGGGTATGTAAAGCCCCATCATTTTGAAGCCTTGGGGAGCTTAATCAAGAAGAAAATTATACATAGAGATCATCGCTGTGAAGCCTGTCGCAAAGGAGGAGAGTCAATGAAAGCGATTATACAAGAAGTTTATGGACCTGCCAGTGTGTTAAAACTAGCTGAAGTGGAAAAGCCTTTGCCGAAAGAGGGTGAGGTGCTTGTACATGTGATGGCGACATCTCTCAATGCCCCAGATTGGCGTCTGCTAAGAGGCAAGCCGCTGATGATGCGCTTGAGTTCAGGTCTCTTTCGCCCTAAGCACATCATAAAGGGCACTGATGTTTCTGGAATTGTTGCTGAGGTTGGCAAGGGTGCCACGCGCTTTAAAGTAGGCGATGAAGTCTATGGAGATTTGGCGGATGCTGGATTTGGCGCTTTTGCAGATTATGTCAGCGTCAAAGAAACACTGCTGGCCCATAAACCTAAGAGCTTAAGTCACCTGGAATCAGCAGCGCTACCGCTAACTTCTGTGACAGCCCTGCAAGGTGTAAGAAACCTCGGAAAGGTAAGAAAAGATGAGCGAGTGTTAATTGTTGGGGCTTCTGGAGGCGTAGGTAGTTATGCCCTGCAGTTAGCGAAATATTGTGGCGCTCATGTCACTGCGGTGACGGGAACAAAACACATCAATCAAGCAACAGCACTGGGAGCAGATGCCGTTATAAATTATACTGTGACGCCTCTTGACACTCTAAAGGCAACCTATGATTTGATCATCGCCATTAATGGCTATAACAGCTTAGCGACGTACCGAAAGCTTTTAGCGCCTCAGGGACGGTTTGTGATGATTGGCGGAAAGTCTATGAGGCAAATTCTTCAGATTACAGCCTTTGGCGGCATGTTGTCTAAAAAGGATGGACAGAGCTTTAAAGGTCTATTGGCAAAACCCAGTGCCGAGGATCTATCCACCATAGCAGAGCTGATCTATGAAAAACGATTAGTGCCGGTCATAGAAAAAGAAATCCCATTTGATGAGATTCCTAAAGGTATTGCCGAATTAGAAAAAGGTCATGTAGGCGGTAAAGTTGTGGCATGGGTGAACCGGGACTAACGGCGCTGTGACTGGGGTCTGCGTCTCGGGGCAGGCCTGACGCCGGGTGAGTATCTCAGATCATTTAGAACAGAGAGGTTGGATCAAGTAGCTTAGCAAATTGTCTATAAAAAGGTTGACGACCCAAGTCACTAATTAAGGATTAAGTGAAGGAGAACTAATGGAGTCAGGTTTTATATGGAATCTTGTATGGTATCACTACACTTTGTATGAAGTTAATTATTGAGTAAATAACACGGGGGGACGGGTTTGAGGTGCCCCCTGAAGAGATACAATTCGGGTCCGCTTAAAACCGCAATATTTTTTAACCTTCTGTGATAACTAGTTGATTTTATAAGCGGGGCAGGATCCGGACACAATGTACCGTTAATTCATTATATTCTATTAGCAGGTTAATTATAATCATGATTTTTGTTTTATATAATATGTGAGGGGACATGAGTGTTATGGAACAAAAATTTACAATTATAACGGTTGATGCCGGCAATTTGGATCAGGAGGGCTTTTTTTGCTACATGAGTAAACGCAAAGCCCCGGGTTATACTCAGAAGCGAGACTGGTTGAAAGCGCGTCTGGTCGAGGGTTTAAAAATTAAGATGGTTCATGAGCTTGGCGGTCGCACTGTTGGTTTTATCGAATATATTCCCGGCGAGTTTGCCTGGCGGACGGTTAATGCCCCGGGTTACCTTGTTATCCACTGTTTGTGGGTGGTGGGTAAGGGGAAAGGCAAGGGCTACGGTACTCACCTGCTTAAGATCTGCCTCGACGATGCCCGTGCCCAGGGCAAGCATGGTGTGGTCATGGTTGCCAGTGACGGGGTATGGCTGGCTAAGAAGGATCTGTTTTTGAAAAACGGCTTCGAGGAAGTGGAACAGGCCCCACCGTCTTTTCGCCTGTTGGTATCTCGCTTTGATGATGCCCCGCTTCCGGCTTTTCCTACCGACTGGGAAGCTCGCCAGGCTCGCTTTGGTGAGGGGTTGACGGTTGTCCGCACGCCACAATGCCCTTACATCGAAGATGCTGTTAACAGCGCCCTGGAATATGCAGCTGAAAAAAATATTGCTGCCCGGGTAGTATCTTTCGATACAGCAGAGGACTTACAGGCAAACTCCCCCAGCCCCTATGGAGTTTTTGGCCTGGTTCTTAATGGTAAGCTGCTTGCTTACCACTACCTTCTGCCCAAGGATTTTGATAAATTGGTTTTTCCTTTGCTCTAGTTGCAAGGTGTACCAGCCAGGCTGCACTTTATGATCTGTAGGATAAAACAACAAAGAAGAACGGGCCTTTTGTGCTTAACAATGATGTTCCGGGGAAAGGAGTTTTTTTATGATTGACACGGGCCTTAACGGTAAAAACGTAATTGTTACCGGTGCCAACCATGGGATTGGGGCTGCAATTGCCATTGCCTTTGGACGTGAAGGAGCCAGGGTCTTAATCACCTATCTGCGACAATCCCCTGAGCTGTATGGGGAAACCCAAGTGAACGTGGAGAATGCAAAGGAACCGGGACGTGCTTATTATTGTCGAAAAATCGGACAATCTGCAGATTGGGTAGTACAAGAAATTCAGGCTCTGGACGGTAAATGTACAGCATTTGAAGCGGATTTATCAGATCCCGACATGATTCCGGAACTGTTCGACCTGGTTGAGGGGAAATGGGGGGCGGCTGATATTATAGTAAATAATGCCGCATTCGATATGCCTGACACCTTTCTGCCTCAGCCAGTTTTAGATAAAGACCCCGTTTTTGCCAAGGAATATTTACTCAATCCATTGTCTGCTCAAACACATGATGCACATTTTAACGTTAATAGTCGGGCAGTTGCGCTCATGATGGCGGAACATGCCAAACGTCATATCTCTCACAAAGCTAAATGGGGAAGGATTATCAATATCACCACAGATGGTGCCCGGTGTCATGCTTCTAATGTTTCTTATGGCGCCAGTAAGTTCGCAATTGAAAGCTATACACGTTCTGCTGCAACTGAACTGGGTCCCTATGGGATCACAGTAAATGTAATTTCACCAGGCGCCGTGCAAACCGGGTGGATTCCACCCTCATTAGAAAAGGAAATTGCCGCCACCTATCCGCTTCGAAGAATCGGAGAACCGGAAGATATTGCGAAGGCAGTTATTTTTTTGGCATCGGTTCAAGCTGATTGGATTACCGGGCAGGTGCTGTATGTCGGTGGTGGGAATCGCATGTGATGATATAGCTGCAAACATAAGGGAGCGGTTTGGGGTGCAGCCGGCGCAGGAAGCATGGTTCAGATGAGAGCGGTTAGAGCCAGTAGCAAAAGTGTCAAAGACCAATACCTGGTCCGGCAAGAAAAAGGTTTCTATGACATCCCGTTATTTAATGGCCCGGACAATTTAACACGAAGGGCTTTGAAAGGTTTAAATGAAAAATTAGCGGTATGAAATGAATGTGAGGTTTCTTTTTCCTACAATTGCTTGACGCGATCATTATGTGAGATCTAGTTGACGAAACCTCTATTATCGTCTATAATGCAGGAACACTGCAAAATAGACGAAGGAGTTTGAGTTGTGTATATAAAAAGGACATTAGAAGATGTGATCAGCAGGACAGCTAAACAGTTCCCGGTTTTACTTGTTACCGGTGCAAGGCAGGTTGGCAAGACAACCCTTCTTTCTTATTTGAGCGGTAAAGATAGGAAATTTGCATCTCTTGATGATCCACTTATATTGACGCTGGCCAAAGATGATCCTGCTCTTTTTATGCAAAAATATTCACCTCCGGTTTTGATCGATGAAATTCAGTATGCACCGGGTTTGCTGCCATATATAAAAATGGCTGTAGATCGCGACAGGCAGAATGGGATGTTCTGGTTAACAGGATCGCAGCAGTTTCATATGATGAAGGGTGTCTCAGAATCCCTTGCCGGCAGGGTCGGGGTTCTAAACCTTCTTGGCCTCTCACGCCGAGAACTTTGTGGGTCGGGTGTAGAAGCCGGCCCCTTCATTCCAGAACCGGATAAAACCAGAACAAGGCTTGAAAGCATTAACATGTTGGACCTGTACTCTCTCTATCGCATGATCTGGCGAGGATCATACCCAACTGTTGCCACTGATGAGCAGGTTGACTGGCACATATTTTACGATTCATATCTACAAACTTACCTACAGCGGGATATTCGTGATCTAGCCCGGGTTGGCAGCGAAACCTCGTTTGTCAGGTTCCTGAAAGCGACTGCTGCCAGGACCGGCCAAATGCTCAACATGACCGACCTGGCCAGGGATGCCGATGTTGCTGTTAATACCGCGAAAAGCTGGTTATCAATACTCCAAGCTTCGGGAGTTATATTCTTACTTGAACCCTATTTTAGCAATGCGACCAAGCGCCTGGTGAAAACACCAAAGCTTTACTTTCTTGATACAGGTCTTTGTTCATACCTGACAGAATGGTCAAGCCCCGAGACTCTGGAAGCAGGGGCCTTGTCGGGGGCTATACTCGAAACCTGGATCTTCTCCGAATTGCTGAAAAGCTTTCTGCACAATGGATTAAGAGCACCTTTTTACTATTACCGGGACAAAGATAAGAAAGAAATAGACCTGCTGATTGTAAAAGATGGTACAATTTATCCGCTTGAATTTAAGAAAACAGGGTCGCCTTCCAGGCAGGCAATCTCTAAGTTTGAGGTATTGCAAAAGTTTAAGATGCCGATTGGACCTGGTGGGCTAATCTGCCTCGTTCAGGATACTTTTCCCCTGACGGAGCAACACCAGGCTATCCCTGTCTCTGCGCTGTAATAATATTTTTAGACTGAATCAGAACAGAAGAGTGCTCTTTAAGCCAGGTTGACAACTCCTTGCTTGACTTAAGCAAAAAACTAAATCCCGAATGCGAACATCTGCAGGGAGATATGCGTAATTTGAATTTTAACCGAACTTTTGATGCCGCTTTTATCCATGACGCAATCGGCTACCTTACTACTGCAGGGGATCTTCTTCAAACCTTCCAAACGGCTTACAGGCATTGCAAGCCGGGAGGGTGCCTCATGATAATCCCGGACTATCTTTAAGGAAACATTTAGCACCTTAACACTGTGTATGATGCGATAGCCATTCTCCATAATATTTAACCTCAACTTATGATCAGAAAGATTGGTGGAACCACCTTCTGTAGCCGCCTTAATAATAATTTAGTCTATCATAATAGAGCGAAGATTATTATACTGTTGAAGTAGATTTGTGTCGGAAGCTCGACTAAAAGCTTCAGCACCAGTAGAATGTAATAAAGTACTAAAGATTATACTTACTGGATATTCATTGAACCACGCTTAGCAAGGCGATCGGTAAGACAAGACAGGAAATGCCGAGTTACATGAATGACCCCACTATGATATTTGGGTTATTGTGAAGGGAGTCTTTTGGGATGCCAGATAATTTAATAGAAGAGAAAACAGTTTCCTGGTTAATTGAAGCAGGCGAACCTTGGACACAGTATCTGGTTGAGAGAGATCTCATAAGCAAGGTTTCGGATGATCGCGAACTATCAAGGAAACGTCAGCTAATATTGAAGGATCCTGTTGTTAGGACGTTACTCTCGAAGGCTTTAACCTGGGATGGTGACACTGTCCTCAAGCGTCATAATGATGCAGCGCATCCTCTTTATGCAATTTCAACACTGGCCGATTTTGGTTTAACTGTTGAAGATCCGGGTGTAGAAGAATTAGTTGGGCAGATCCTTAGCCATCAATCAGCAGAAGGGGCATTTCAGAGTCTGGCCAATTACCCGACTACTTTTGGTGGTAGCGGTAAGGACGAATGGCTATGGGCTGCATGTGATGCTCCGACCCTGCTTTATGCACTGCAGGCATTTGGGTTAAACGATAAAGTGGTAATTGAAAAAGCCTTACTGCACCTCTTAGGATTGGGCAAAGAAAATGGTTGGCAATGCGCTTGTGACAGTGCATTGGGCAAGTTTCGCGGACCTGGCCGTAAGGATGACCCTTGTCCGATTGCCAATGTTTTAGCACTGAAAGCAATTTCCCTTGCTCCCAAATATCAAGATCATCCTGTGGTAGAAGCAGGAATTGAGATGTTGCTGAAGCACTGGCAGTTTCGAACCGAAAAGAAATATTATCTTTTTGGGATCGGAACTGACTTTAAAAAAATAAAGTACCCATATGTTTGGTATGATATTTTACATGTCATTGAGGTGCTCAGCAAGTATCGTGTTGTGCACAAAGATCCCAGGTTTAATGAGATGCTGGCAGTACTTTTTGACCAGGAAGATGATGAGGGTCGTTACACTGCCGGTTCTATGTATCGAAGTTGGAAAGGCTGGTCGTTTGCAGACAAAAAAATCCCTTCACCCTGGCTCACATTTCTTGTCGCCCGGATTAGGCAAAGGTTAGTCACCAGCCTAACACCTAAACTAAATTCACAAGAGATAGGACGGGGTTGTTGACAGCCTTACAGAGGAAGCTTGAGCTGAGAAGTAATAATAATATAATAATCAAAGGTGCGCGACTCCACAACCTCCAAAGCATTGATCTATCCATTCCCAAAAACGAGCTGGTAGTGGTAACCGGTATTAGTGGATCAGGCAAATCCAGCCTGGTATTTGATATCATTTTTGAGGAAGGGCGCAAGCAATATTTGCAAGCTCTTGGTATACTTACAAAGCACAGGGAAGCACAGAGGGACGGTTCTTTTGTGTTGATTTAAGATTACCTATAAAGATATCAGTGGGTATGAAATATATGCTTACTGCCTGATGAGTAATTATGTCCATATGCTGATGAAAGAAGGTTAAGGACCCTGGAGACATTCAAACTTACGAAAAGCAAAAAAGAAATGACGTAATCAAACTGCTTAAGGAAAAAGGATTATCAATCAGACAAATTGAAAGGTTAACCGGTGTAAGCTTTGGGGTTATAAGAGGAATATGATCTGTAAGATAAAACAACACAGAAGAAACCGTCCCTATGTGTTCTTAAAAACTGTGGCAGTTTATAAGTAAAGCCCGAGGAGGCGTTAAAATATGTGGAAGATTGATTACATTGATTCTTTGGCCATAGTGGACAAGAATTTTAAAGTTCTACATTCATTTCGTTATAACCCAAGATTTGATGAGGATATCATGGAAAACATATATTTGGACTATATCAACAAGAATTTTTTTGAAATTTATCCTTACTTGTCTCAAGATGAAAGTACTATGTATGAAGCTATAAAAAGTAATCGGATAGTTTATAATGAAAGCCAGACATTTACTGATTATCTCGGCCGGGTATTTCATACCATGAACCTAACCATTCCTATAGTTAGGGAAGGTGAAGTTCTTGGGGCCATTGAGCTCTCCAAGGACATTACCTCAATTGATGACCTTGAACGTATACCCAACCTAAAGATAATAAAGGACAAGAAAAAAAGTCAAACGGTCGATTTAGAAAAATTTACCTTTAAGGATATTGTTACGGTTAACCAGGAAATGCTTGAAAACATAAGGAGAGCAAAAATATTTTCCAATTCTCCCAGTGCAACATTAATCTACGGCGAAACTGGAACCGGCAAAGAACTGTTTGTTCAGGCGATGGTTAATTATGGTAACAGGAGTAGGGAAAAATTTATTGCCCTTAGCTGTGCAGCAATTCCTGAAAACCTTTTTGAATCTATTTTGTTTGGCTCCGTTAAAGGAGCCTATACTGGCGCAGATGACCGGATCGGTCTTTTTGAACAGACCCATAAGGGGGTTCTCTTTCTGGACGAACTTAATTCTATGCCTGTTCAGATTCAGGCTAAGTTACTGCGGGTGCTACAGGATAGAGTGGTTCGCAAGTTGGGATCTGAGACAGAAAAAAGAATCGATGTTAAAGTAATAGGAGCAATTAACTGTGATCCCCTTGATGCTATTGAAAGAGGTCAGTTGCGAGAAGATTTATTTTACCGATTAAGCAGCAATTTGATTCGATTAGTTCCCCTTCGTGAAAGAAAAGAAGACATCCCGATTTATATTGATTATTTTATTAAAGAACACAATGGTGTTTATGGAAAGAATATTGAAGGAATCTCCACAGCTCTGATGGACCTGTTCTTAAACTACGACTGGAAGGGAAACGTCCGTGAGCTGAAGCATATTTTAGAAGCTATGATATCAATTGCGAACGAAAATACCCTCACTGTAAAGCACTTACCGCTTTACATGACTGGGAGAATTTCCAAGGAAAGTCCTCAGAAGGCAAAGAAGCACATTAACCAGGCTCCTTTGATATCCTTAAATAATGCTCTTGCTAAGACTGAACTTGATTTGCTCAATCGCGCCCTAATTTGGTCAGGGGGCCACTTGACAAAAGCTGCTGAAATTCTTGGTATCCCACGGCAAACTTTGAAGTATAGAATGAAAAAGCTGGGAATAAAATCTCAGGATTACAAGCAGAAGAAAAGCTAGAATAGAAAAATAGTTAAGCAGGTGCGTAAAGGATGGCTCAAAACCTGTCGACTAATGTACGTATTTCGCCAAATATTTGGCGAAATTTTTTTTAGGGTAAAAGGAACGCCAATATTTTGTCTTTTTTAAAATGATCACTTTTTCCTACTCATAAAACCCCTCAAATTCAGGCTTTCTAAGAAATAATAAATGTGGCATCAATATTGCTTTTATCTATCTGTGGAATGAAAAAATTGATAGGAAAGGAGGTGGATAATTTGAAAGTAGCGATCTTAGGTTCCGGTAATGGAGGATGTGCCATGGCTGCTGACTGGTCACTACACGGCCATGAGGTTTCCCTTTTTGATTTCGAACAATTCACCACTCAACTTGACGCTATTAATAATAATGGCGGTATATATGTAGAAGGAGAATTGGAGGGCTTTGCCGAGCTTGACTATGTAGGTCACTCAATTGAGAAGGCTATTGAGCATGCAGAATTGATTGTCCTGGTTGGTCCGGCATACAGTACACAGCCTTTTGCCGAGGCACTTAAGCCCCATATCAAAAAAGGCCAGCACGTTATAGTCTGCCCGGGATCCACCGGTGGCGGTTTGGTTGTGAAAAAGGAATTGAATCTTGCCTTTGATGATGATTCCATTATCATAGCAGAAACCTCAACACTGCCTTATGCTACCAGAAACATAGAACCAGGGAAGGTTTATATCTATAACCGCTTAAAAGGCGGGTTATATATTGCTGCCCTGCCAATGGATAAGACAGCTTTTATGATGGAACAGTTCGACCAGATCTATCAAGCTTTCGAGGCTTCTGATCATTATTTCCAAACCATGCTGCAAAACGCCAACCCTGTGATACATCCCGCAGTATCTTTGCTTAATGCCGGGAGAATCGATAACCCTGATGTCGACTTTCTTTTTTACGAGGAAGGTGTTACCCCAAGCGTAGGCCGCCTGGTTGAAGCTACAGACAATGAACGAATTAAAATTGGGAAGACATTGGGTGTTAATGTTCTACCTGACACATTAATTGGTGTCAGGCAGGGCTACATGCTCGAAGCTGACTACGAAACTGGTTACAGCAAGGCACCAGGGTTTAAAGGTGTTATGGCTCCGCCTCAGCTTGACAACCGCTATATTAATGAAGATGTCGGTTATGGCCTGGTATTCATGAAAGAGCTTGCTGACAAACTGAACCTGGAAACACCAATTATAGATTCAATTATCAACATTGCATCGGTTGTCATGAAAAGAGATTTCTGGGGCGAAAAAAGACGCAGCCTTGCATTGCTGGGTTTAGAAGGTTTAACTGCGGAGGAGTTATTTGAAAGATTCAAAGCATAACTAATTGTTGTTAATGAAAGTGCTGTATGATCATATCTATTGGAGGAGGACTTTATTATGGAGATGGATTTTGGTATTCTTGCATTATTGCCGCCTTTACTGGCAATTGTCATGGCCATAATTACCAAACAGGTTCTATTATCTCTTTTTGTTGGTGTTTGGATTGGTGCGACAATGGCAGCTGGTTGGAACCCAATCATTGGATTGATAGATTCTTTCCGTGTTTATATTTTCAACTCATTAGGAGACAGTTGGAACGCCTCGGTTCTTATCATGCTTATGTTTGTTGGCGCTTTTGCCGCCATGCTCGAAAGAGGCGGTGGAGCTCATGCCTTTGCTCATGCCTTAAGTGGAAAAATAACAACTAGGAAACAGGGGCAGGTTATCACCTGGTTGGGCGGGCTGGCTGTTTTTTTCAGTGATTCAAGCAATCCGGTTATCGTTGGGCCTATCTTCAGACCTATCACTGATGCTTTGAAAATTTCCCGGGAAAAGTTAGCCTATATAGTTGACTCAACAAGTGCTGCTGTACCTGCCATACTGCCCATCACAGCCTGGGGAGCTTTTCTTATCGGCCTTATAACCGTTGAATTTCAAGCAGCAGCCTATCCGGTTGAACCATTTGTTGCTTTTGTCCGTAGCATGCCGTTTATGTTTTATATTATAGGCGCAATTCTCCTTGTGTTGATAATAGCATTAATTAATAAGGATTATGGTCCGATGAAAAAAGCGGAGCAGAGGGCTTACCTGGAAGGCAAACTGATCGGCGACAATGCCAGGCCAATCAGGGAAGAGATAACTATCGAGATGCCGGAAGGCTCCCGGCCTACCATATGGAATATGGTCATTCCGCTAATCCTTCTGATAGTCTTAATTTTCGGCATGTTTTTATGGACAGGAGGATTTCCTAAGAAAGGGTTTATAGAAGCAATAGGCTCCGGTAGTTCGATTATTTCCCTTACGATGGCTTTCTTCATAGCCAGTATAGTAGCCGGTTATTTAGCTGTAAGAGCCAAGGTATTTGATTTTTCAGGAGTTATGGATGCCTGGGTTGGGGGAATTCGTCAAATGCTCGAAGCTATTTTGATTTTGATTCTGGCTTGGGCAATTGGTAGTGCTGCTTCTACTGTTGGCACATCTGCCTATATAGTAAGTATCACAGAAAATTTCTTAACTCCAACCATGATGTATGTTGCTATTTTTATTGCTGCATCACTAACCGCTTTCTCAACAGGAACTTCGTGGGGCACCTTTGCTATCTTCATGCCTATTTCTATTCCTTTGGCTTTGGCTATAGGCGCTCCAGTCTACCCAGCAATTGCTGCTGTAACATGTGGAGGTGTTTTCGGCGACCACTGTTCGCCTATATCTGATACCACGGTTTTATCTTCAATAGGTGCCACCTGTGACCATATCGATCACGTTAAAACCCAGCTCCCTTATGCACTAACTGCGGGGGCAGCTGCTATTGTTGGTTTCATCATAGCCGGTATTACAGGTAATGCAGCTATAAGTTTGATTATTACACTGGTTGTGCTTGCCGGGCTTGTACTGCTATTTACAATCTTCTCTGGGGAGAAAACCGAAGACAAAAAAACGCAGTAATAAATACTTTTTCCTCATTGCCCGGATGTATTTTTACATCCGGGCAACGAGGATTATATTACCATATAAAGTAGTAATAGGTTGACATGATTAATGACAAACATAAAATTAAACTTAACAGCTCAGGCTGATTTCCTCAGCCACTATGCTAAACGTTCTTGGAAAACCGAAAAACACTAAATTCCAGGGATAAACGGCGGATCCTTATGATATGTGCGTCTTTATACATGCGGAAAACCCATCGAAACAGGTTACCTTTGAATCTGCAGAAATCAAAGTTATCCCAGTTGGCATAAGATAGCTTTTGTATAAATAGGAAGAGATATATTGCATGACCAGTCCTTTAAAAAGAGAAGGATAATTTGCTTGTTCAATTACGAAAAGTTAAGGGGGCTATGGTAGATGAAAAAAGTGTTGGTACTGGGCGCAGGCCGAATCTCAAGGCCTTGTATCCAGCATCTGTTGAAAGAACCGGATCTTAACGTGGTGGTTGTCGATCAATTGCTGGAAAATGCGCAAAAAGCTATTGCCGGCCATCCCAGGGGCGAAGCACAGTCGCTGGAAATACAGGAATTGGATCCCATCATTAAACAATCAGATCTCGTTATCAGCTTATTGCCACCCTTCCTAGAAAGGGAAGTAGTTGAAAAGTGTATTACTAACAAAACTTCTGTGATTTTCCCAAACTATATTTCCCCTGAGATAAAAGAACTTTCCAATAAGATTAAAGATGCCGGAATTACAGTGCTTGGAGAGGTTGGTTTGGACCCGGGTATCGATCATATGTCAGCAGTTAAGATAATTGATCAAGTCAAAGATAAAGGAGGCAAAGTTTTACAGTTCGGCTCGTGGTGCGGAGGACTTCCTGCACCGGAAGCAGCAACAGAACCGATACGTTATAAGTTTTCCTGGTCTCCTGAGGGCGCTATATCGGCGAGCGAAAGACCTGCTAGATATACAAAAGAAGGAATAGAAATTAGTATTACCGGCAATGATTTGATGAAAAACTATTCATTAAAAAAGGTGCCGGAATGCGGGTGGTTTGAAGATTATCCGAATTCCGATTCTCTCCCCTATGTTGATATTTATAATATTCCTGAAGTCAAAAGCATCTACAGGGGGACGCTTCGCTATCCTGGCTGGTGTGAAACCATAGCAAGTTTGCATAAAATGAACATGTTTGATACCAGGGTAGAAAATGTAGAAAATATTCCTTACCTGGATTTTGTTCTTAAAAAGATCGGCGCTTCAAAGAACCGTAATGTCACCTTGGAACTAGCCGACCACTTAGGCATACAAGAATATTCGCTGGTTATAAAAAACATCCAGTGGCTAGGGCTGCTTGATGAAAACACGATCCCATTTAAACGGGCTTCAGCAAAAGATATCTTAGCCGATATTCTTTTAAAGAAAATGAAATTCGAAAAAAATGAAAGAGATCTGGTTGTTATGCACCATGAATTCGATGTCGAGTACCAGGATGGAAATAAGAATCATATTACTTCAACATTAATCGAATATGGCTATCCCGAAGGCGATTCAGCAATGGCCAGAACTACCGGGCTGCCGATTGCTATTACGGCTAAGTTGATTGTTCAAGAAGAGTTTAAAGAGATTGGTGTTCACCTTCCAGTGGATAAGAAACTTTACAAACCTGTCCTAAGAGAGCTTGAAGAACTGGGCATAACCCTTAAGGAAAAATATACCATCGAAGGTTAAAGCCAAAGAAGCACAGCAAAATGGCTCTTACGCGAAGCACAGGAGGAAACACAGGGTTCTTTAACACAAGGGGACGCAACACAAGGGGACGGTTCTTTTGTGCTAACATGAGTCAGGGGGTCGGGCTTTCCGACAACAACCTTTTTTGCTTTCTATATAATGCCCCTCGTCCCAGGTTCAACTTGATATCTCTTCCGGATAAAGTTTGGGGAAAAAGCGTTTTGTATGTCTTCTTAGTTCTTTGCTGCCGCTGTGAACCAGAAGGGAACTCCTACCGGTCATTACTGCGGGCAGATCTGTTAATTCAATGAACACCTTAGCTCCGGCCTCTAAAGAGGCAGCACCTGCTTCTCTGTAAATCAGGGCGTTTGCTTCAGCAGAAGCGGATAATACCCCCGGTCTTTCCCGTTCGGCTGCCCTAACGCTGTACTGGCCATCGGCAAGGGAGTAGCTGCACTTTGCTCTGATGAAGCGGTTTTGACCATTGTTATTCTTTAACGGGTGTTCCAGAGATGCTTCCAGTTTTGGCCTGCGCCAATCATGACAGCCGGACATACTGAGCAGGGCAGGTCTGACAAAAAGGTCAAATGTAACATGGGCAGCACCGGGATTCCCTGACAGGCAAAAGATCAGTTTGCCTTTGTAAATTGCGGTCAACATGGGGGTCCCCGGTTTCATTTTTAAGCGCCAGAATAGAATTTCTGCCCCTATTTTTTTCAGTGCCTGGTAAATTAAATCCTGGTCTCCAACCGATACTCCTCCTGTAGTAACTACAGCAGATGCTGAAGCAGCACTCTCCAGAATGGCTTCTGCAAGGAGATCTATATCATCAACGATTGTTAGTTTTTTCATGGGGATGCCCTGGTAGCTGCTGATGAGAGCAGTGATCATCGGACCATTGCAATCATAAATTGTACCGCGGGGTAGAGTATTACCGGGGGTTGTCAGCTCCTGCCCGGTTGAGATAACGGCGACCAGGGGGCGGAGAAAAACAGAAACCTCAGTGCAACCCATTGAGGCCAGCATGCCGATATGGGCAGGCTTAAGCCTGGTGCCTTTTCTGATAACCAGCTCATCCTGCTTAACATCTTCGCCTGCTAATACCAGGTTATCCCCGGGTTTTAATGGTTGGAATATCGCTACCCGGCCATTTTCCCTTTTGATTTCCTCCTTGGCAATAACTGCATTAGCCCCTGTTGGGATGGGCGCTCCGGTATAGATCTGCATACAGTTGCCTTTGCTCAGTATGGTTGGCGTGTTTTCTCCGCAGTTAATTGAGCCTGATATTTTCAACAATACCGGTTTGCTGGCTGAAGCGGTGTCGGTATCGCTTGCCTGCATAGCATAGCCGTCCAGGGGGGAACGGGGAAATGAAGGCACGTTAATCGGAGCTTTAAAATCTTCAGCAATAATTCGGTCCAAGGCGCTATCGATTAGAATTTTTTCCACACCAATGGTTTCTGCTTTTTCCAAAATCAGCTGTCTTGCTTTCCGATATTCTATTGCCATACTTACACCCCCGTTATGAATTAATGCTCAAGTATCTATTACATTATTGAGGCTCTGATCGAGCTGCACAGGTTTTCTCTGTTGATGCAGGGTTTACAGCGCTTATCTTCTGTGGTTTTAACAATGAAAACTTTATTACAACACTCACATTTATTAGTGGTAAAATCCCTTTTGATGAAAACCCTTTTAGCCGTTTTGGTCCAGGTTACAGGAGCGGGCTTTAGAGCATTTTGCGGGCACATTTTACAGCAAAGTCCACAATCATTGCAGCGCAATGGGTTGTGAATCAGGCGGACCTTGTCATCATCAAAGACGAGATCCCAGGCGTTCTGCAAACAAGTACCCACGCAGAGGTTGCAGGCCGTACATGAAGCGCTAACCTGCCAGGAAGGGAGTTTAAAGGAGGCACTTTCCTTAAGATTTGCCGCCATAATTAGGACTGTTTTTCGCGCAGATGGCTTTATCGAACCGGATTCAACATTGTCACCAGGGTTAAGCTGGTTACCGTTGAATTGCGTGTTGACGAATGTGCCTGCCTGATCAGTCCAGATTCTTTTTAGCCTTGCCAGTTCTTTTGGCCTGATCGTTAACCTGCTATTATGGTTCTTAACAAAAGTGGGCATGCTCTTTTTATAGCTGTTCAATATTCTATAGTGCACTGGACGGCCTGACAGTTTTACTGCCTCGCGTAAGGATAGCCTTAACTGCCTGATGGTTTTTCGGTTATGACAGTTTTTGCATGGGCCGATGTCAAGAGTAAATCTTTTATCTGTGATTTGGTCTACGGCGGCAAAAACTTCTGCAGGTATACCACCCAGGCAGGGGACAACAACATTGATATTATTGTTTTTTGATGCATAACAGCCAAATTCGGCGATTCCTGCTGTAAAAACCTCGTTTATTTTACGGGGCCAGCTAACTTCGTTAGAGTAAAGACATCTGGCAGGGCATGCAGCAGCACAGGCTCCGCAGCCACGGCATTTTCCTTCATCAAAATAAACCTGATCGGATATAGCAACTGCATCTGCAGGGCAGGAAAGCATGCAGCAGGTACAGGTTTCTTTTCTGCCGTAGTGCAGGCATTTTGACCGGTCAAGTTGAGGAGTCAGATCCCTGGCCATGTAACGTGCCAGCATCATTAGAAACATTTAATATCTCCTTGTAGATGATCAAGTTTATCAGGCATTAGATTCCCCGGTTTCTTGCAGACTGAGGTAATGATCCCGGGCTGTTTTATTTATTACTCTTACTATTACAGGATAGAAGCGACTTAGGGCTGCTTTTTCCAGGGTAACCTGCAAAGTATCAATCCAGGTAAGTAAATGTTTTTGCAAAAAAGAAAGCTGCAAATCTTTTAAGGCTGCGGTCTGGTCATGCTCATTTTTTTCAAGGGCAGCCGCTTCAATCTCGCAAAGTCTGGCTAAAAACTCTGTTTCAAGTATGATATGGTCAGGGGCATCCTTAAAGTCAGGGGATATATCCATTCCGGCACAGTGATAAAATTTTTCCACTTCACTGCTAATTTCTCCCATCAGGGTGTGTTTGCCTCTGTAATAAGATTCATAGGGAGGGGCAAGCAGGGCGAAGGGCCCGATAAAAAGGCGGCTGTGTTCCTGCTGAAGGAAGAGTAGATCTAATTGCCTGATCTTTTGATCATCTATTAATTCCTCAAGCTCTTTACTCAGATCAAGATTGCTGTCTCTTTTGGCGGCGATGTTTATTTCTTCAAGTATTTCAAGGGTGTCTGCGATGGAACCATCATTTTGTGGATGGCTGAGGGCAAGTGTTGCCCAGGAATAGATATCACTGTATATTTGTGTTTTTTTATTAAGATATGCGCTGTTTTTCATCCTGCTGCCTCCAGTTTATTCGCTTTTTTGTTCCGGAGTATACTGCCTGATATAGTAGACGCGAGGCTTTGTACCCAGTTCTTCCTGCAGCCCCTTGCCCTCGTATTTATTCAGAAGCTGGCTGACTTCGCTGTTTGGGTCGTCTAAATCGCCGAAATAACGGGCCACGGCGGGACAGGTTTCAACACAGTAAGGAATAAGCCCCTTTTCCAAACGGTGATCGCAAAAAGTGCATTTTTCAACTTTATTGCGTGGCCTGATCCCGGGATAAGTGGAGGCTCGATCGGGATTATAATAGGGCATCACCCTACCCCTGGCAGCATTTGTTGTTTCAACCGGGGTGGATGTACCGCCCTCAATCAGGGAAGTATCGTCACGCCAGAATTGATGCGGTTCATCAGCATGGTATGATATGACCCCGTAAGGGCAGTTATCTTCACAAAGGCGGCAGCCGATGCAGCGCTCAATATTGTGCATGGTTATGCCGTTTTCGAGCTTATACATAGCCTTTGGCTCAACCGGGCAAACCTCAACACAAGGTGCGTTATCACAATGGTTGCACAGAGTAGTAATGTAGGTGTATTTAATATCGGGGAACTTTCCCTCGGTTATTGTTATGTGGTGAGCCCAGAAAATCCCTTCATCGAGATTGTTCTCGCTTTTACAGCCGATGATGCAGGCTCCGCAGCCAGTGCACCGGTGTAGATCAATTACCATGGCATATTTTGGCATCAAATTCGCCTCCGCTTATATTTTCTCTACTTTGATTCTGGTGACGGCATAGAATGCCGTGCTGCCACTTAATCTTTCATAATCGGCGGGGATAACATCATTATTGTTGCCCCCCCGGGGTTGTCGTTTCTGGAAGTTTTCAGAGGCCAGCCGACCGTAGGACCAGTGCCCCATGCCGAAAGTTTTCGCCACTGTGCCCGGCGGGATAGCCTCCCATATTTTAGCGGTACACTCTAATGAACCTGTAGGGGAGCTGATTTTTATTTTATCTCCGTCGGCGATCTTTAATCTTGCAGCATCCTCGGGGTTAAATTTAGCTAAATCAAGGTTTTTTTCATCGCCTGGATCAAGATCTTTTAGGTCGTAATACCAGGAGCAGTTTGCTGAACGGCCTTCCCTGTTCATTTTAGATTTACTGTCAATCAGGACAAGTGGGTACTCATTACCTTCACCATGAATATAAGGTGGTTCATAGTGAGGTACGAAGGCAGTTTCACCGCGGCATTCGTAGTTGCAGGTCTCCATCACGTCGTCAATTGTCGTACTATGCTTTTCGGCGTGCTCTTGCAGCGCTTCCTGAAGGGTGACGCTGTAGAACTCAAATTTCTGAGTCGCAGTGCCGAAATTGCCCCAGAGCTTGCGGAAGGGATATTGATCAGAATTCCAAACTCCTTTGGTTACCAGGTCATCCCATCCATCTATTTTGTCGCCGCTTACATATTCCTCAGGATCCCAGAGCGGCTGTAACCGTAGCTTGGTGGCATATAGTTCAAATTCACCGCCGGTGGTCGGTTCTTTGCCAGTTTCCGGATCTTTGATCGTTCGGCAATAGTCGTTTAGGGCTGTATACCCGCGTTTGGCCAGCTCTTCGCCGAGCAGCCAGACAAATTCGGTTTCAAAATTTTTAACATCCCACAACACCTTGATCAAAGGTCTGCTTAACCAGACATGGGTGTAACGATTGCCTTTCTGATTGAGATAGCCCCACTGTTCAAACATGTGATGGGTTGACGGTAGTACTATGTCGGCGAAGCGGGTCATCTCCGCAGCGTTGGTCCCGCAGTGAACGAAAAAAGGCACCTTTGACATGGCTTCATTCCAGCGCTCGGCCTGTGGGGCAGAGAAGTTAAAATTGTTCCAGTAGCCGAAGGCAACTTTAATTTCGTGGGGATCTTCGGTTAATATGGCATCTGCAACACGGTTGGTAATTACGCCGCTACCCGGCTTGCCTTCTTTTAGTGCAGGAAATTCTTTATAACCGCGCTGATCGATTACAGGGTAGGTTAACCCCTGAGCAGCTATTTCATCGACGAAATCATCGGCAGAAGGAACACTTTTTTGTGGAACGCTCGCGCCTCTGATTGTTCCTCCTTCGTTGTCGACTGAACCGAGCAGTCCGTTGAGAGCATGGATAGCCATCGAATTATAGGCTCCTCTGACCTGCATAACCGGCCCACCGCCCAGCCAGACAATGACCCGTGGGGCGCTTGCGGCCATTCTTTTGGCGACCAGCTTAATTTTATCTTCGCTGATACCGCATCTTTGGGCTGCCCAGTTGGCCGATTGATCTTTAAGTTCAAGGTTCCACCATTTGACCAACCCGTGGGTGTTTAGCTCGTTAAAATCGGATTCATCAACCTCTTCACCTTCCACAAACCTATTATTCCCGTCTTTAAAGTCGCCAACGAATTCTTTATTCCACATGCCCGTGGTAAGTATTTCATGGGCTAAAGCTAAGGCGAGGGCCCCGTCTTCACCAGGACTAACCGGTAACCAGTGGTGGGCTTTTGAGGCGGTGATCGAAAAACGAGGGTCGACTACAGCGATTTCCGCCCGGTCTAGAAGATCCCCCCAGGCGTTAAGATAATGTGAAACCTGCCGGTTCGAACAGAGAGGATCGCATCCCCACACCAGGACGAAATTGGTGTTTTCCACATCGTAATCGCGGTAATTCCAATATCCCTCTGTGTAGTAGGGTCCAAATTTTTCGGCTTCCGCACAGATAGAGCTGTGTGCGATGCTGTTTTTACTGCCCAGGATCTGCGTCATCCTGTTGTAAACTATCTGGTTCAACTGGGTGTAACGGCCGCGCATAAGCAGGAATTTATGAGTTTCATTGTTTTCCCGCAGTTCCATTATTTTATCGGCAATAGTGGAAGTAGCTTCATCCCAGCTTATGGGAACAAAACCGGGATCTTCGTCCTTACCCTTTTTAGGATTTGTGCGCTTCATCGGTACTTTGATTCGGTCAGGGTCGTAAACCTCCTGCAGGGCAAGGTGTTCACGGGGACAGCCGCTGCCGCGGTGAACCTTAGAAAGGGCATTCGCCCTTACTTTTGTGGCCCGTCCCTCAACTACGTAGACTTCCTTGGCGCACCATGAAGTGCAGCCGGCGCATCCAGAGGGGATCCATTCGCCTTCGCGGAAAGGCTGCAGGTGAAAATCCGATTCAAGCAATACGTTGTAGCCCATCTTATCGCCGATCACCAGGGCAACTCCGGCAGCGCCTGTTGCAACTAAAAAATTTCTGCGACTAATTTTTTGTTTTAGCAGCTCACGGTAACTCAAATAACGCACCTCCGACAAAAAAGATCTTAAAAAATAAAGAGTTAAACGTTTCACATAACAAACAAAAACTATATTCTCTACTATTCTAATCATAATTATAGCATTTGTTTTTTTAGAATTCAATAAAAAAATTTTAGACACAGGGGGACGGTTCTTCTGTGTTGTATCAGCAACTACATTTTGTTAGATTTTAGATTATTAGGATCAGGCCAGGGTCCTGGCCGGGGAGGAATGGCAGTGTCGAAAAAGATAATAATTATAATCGAAACAGTGCAGATGGAGGCAGTAAGGGTTTAAAGCGGAAGCAAAAACATATGTTATCAGGACTTCAATTATCATTTAGTGTTTTCTACTTTCATGGTGAAAAGACCCGAAGCCATGATTGAACGTCTTGCTGGGGCGAAGTAAATTAAAGAACTCTTAATCGATTTACTACTGATATTTCTGGAAAGGGAACGAGCCATTTTATGATATCTTGCGGCAGGGTTAACAAGCCCTTCATTAAGCGATTTGGAAGCATAAAGAGCACTGGTAAAGGCATAACTCAACCCTTCTGCTGAACTGGGGCTAATTAGCCCTGCTGCTTCTCCGATCAAAAGAACCTGGCCTCTGCCGGTAAGAATATCTCCAGGCCGGGTGGGGCGAAGGACTAGTGCGCTTTCCTGTTTTATACTTTTTCCCAAGTTAAAACCATAATGATTTAGCGCCTGCTTTAGCCTGGAATATCTATGCCAAACTGTTTTACCAGGTGGCAGCGCTGTACCCATAACTAAACAGTTCTCTTTGGGTATGATCCAGGAATAAAAATCGGTGATCGTTGGTTCAAAGATTGCAGAAAAATAAGGCATTATTTCTGTGGTCGGGAACCATTCCTGGATAGCCAGATAGCTGCGAGGGTTTGCAGCTGAAGCGAAGTGCTGCCTGCGTACGGCTGAAGCAGCACCGTCGGCACCTACCAGTACTTTGCATTCCAGTGTTTCTGGATGGTTACCCCCTAAAAGCTGCACCCGGATAGGGTTTCCTGGTTCTACACTAACTAAGTATTTACCGAATCTTGTTTCAACGCTGGGAGGCAATAGTGAAATCAGCCAGCGATCAAATTTTTCCCGATCCATATTTATGTAGAAACGCTGGTAGTATTTATCCAAGCCCGATTGCAGATCAATAGCACGAACTTTGAAGATTTGTGGTCCGACAAGTATGTCGCGGGGCAGGGCTAGACCCAGTGTGCCCAATATATGCTGGGCATCAGGTGCCAGTAAACCACCGCAGCATTTTGAGCGGGTAGATCCGCTTGTTGGGTTAAATCTCTTATCTAATAACAGCACTTTGTATTTTTTGCCAATCATTCTGGCCAGAGTGGAGCCTGCCGGTCCGGCTCCAACAATAAGCACATCATACAATGCTGTAAACCCCCGATCAAATTGAAACCTTACATATATAACATCTTAAAGACTGTGGAAGGCTATTGTCAACTATTGTGTGCAATTTACACAAGTTTCCGTTAAGCAAGTCAAGCAGCAAAATTCATCTAGACATGGCCCCCAATTGTTCCTAAACCGTCGTTGCCAATGATCAGCTATTATATGATTTTGGCAGGCATTTACTAACAATATAAACAAATTAGCACTGACCATGCCCGGGCCGGCCGGCGTTAGTCTTAGCCGGTGCGGCGGAATTATAGTTTCCAGCAGAATGTAAGTACTTTCAAGGCCGCCCTTTACAGGCGTTATTAACAGTTCATTGAACAACACCAATTTTTAGAAGCGTATCAGGGAGGCGGGTAAGCAGGTAGTGTTACCAAGTAATACTGACAGCTAGGGCTTGACTGCTTAGAATACTTGCAATACAATGAAAGTAAGGAATAAGGAATTCATTACATTAGGAGAGCTTAAATGAAAACGGTAAAAGTGACCGCCAAGGGCCAGATTACCCTGCCCGCAGCATTACGGGAAGAGCTGAATATTAAGGAAGGATATTATCTTGATGCTTCAATATTCCTTGACGGCATCCTGTTAAAGCCTGTGCGCGATGGGCATGAACTGGTCCAAGAGTATTGTGAAAAATACGGCTCCGTTCAGACCGAAGACAGCGTTGAAGAAGCAAAAAAGATCTTAAAAAAGGTCCCTTTCTCGCTCTCTGAAAGGTCTGTTGAACTGAGAGAAGAGCAACCATGAGCGAAAAAAACTACTTTCTTGATACCAGCGCACTTTTTAAAAGATATACCGATGAACAGGGAACTAAAACAATAAATAAAGTGTTTGAGGAAAAGGCAAATCTTTTTATCTCTCAGCTGACAATTACTGAAGTTACATCCAATCTGAAAAGACTTGTAGAAATTGATAGGCTGATTACCGATGCAGAATTCAGGCAGGTCTTGAAGGTATTTCTTGGCGATATAGCAGGTGGTGCTATCTACACCCTTGATGTTACGCCGAAAGTTGTTCTAAAAAGTGTTGACCTTTGTACAGAACACTATCTGACCTCGATTGATGCCTTGCAGCTGGCAACTGCGCTTTCTATCAAGTCAGGTAACCCTGTTTTTGTCTGCTCCGACCATAAACTGATCGAGGTGGCCGAAGGGTATGGCCTGCAAATTTTAAATCCGTTATCAGCATAGACTTATATGACACAGGGGGTCACCCCAAACTGGCCCCCTGTGTTCCCTCTGTGTTCCAAGGAGTGACAAGAATGACAGAAGATCTTTTTAAGATTAGCACTTCGTATTTAGACAAGCTCTGCAATGTAATCAAGGAGCGTCCGGTAGGCAGTGTGGGCAACCGGGAAGCTGCAGATTTTATAGAACAGGAAATGGCTCTATTGGGTTGGGAGACGGAAACCCCTGAATTTGAAGCGCTCGACTGGCACGATGAAGGCGCAGTTCTTAGCGCAGAAAATAAAACCTTTGAAGTGTCAGCAAGCCCTTTTTCCCTTGGCTACTCCGGTGAAGCAGAACTTGTTTCTGTTACGAATGCTGATGAACTATCTAAGGCTGATGCTGCCGGAAAAATATTGTTTTTGCATGGTGATATTGCTGCTGAACAGCTGATGCCGAAAAACTTTGTTTTTTACAATCCTGACGAACATAAAGAAATAGTTGCCCTCCTGGAGCAAAGCGGTGCCCGGGCAATAATTTGTGCAACAGGAAGAAATGCTGCCCTGGCAGGAGGGGTTTACCCTTTTCCTTTGATTGAAGACGGTGATTTCGACATCCCTTCAGTGTATATGACTGAAGAGGAGGGCAAAAAACTCTTACCTTTTGCCGGGAAAAAAGTAATGCTGAAATCAAATTCCAGGCGCATCAAGGCTAAAGGATGCAACGTGATCGGCAGAAAAGGTGAGATCACCGCCGATAAAATAGTAGTTACCGCGCATATGGATGCCAAGATAGGAACGCCCGGTGCGCTAGATAATGCCACCGGAGTTGTTGTCCTGCTGCTACTAGCTCGTTTGCTCGAGGATTATTTCGGTAATTTGCAAATTGAGCTTGTTGCTTTTAACGGGGAGGATTACTATTCTGTTCCGGGGCAAATGAACTATGTCACAGCAAACATGGATAGTTTTAACCAGGTCATGCTTAATATAAATATTGATGGAGCAGGTTATAAGGATGGCCCGTCGGCGCTGTCTTTCTACGGGCTGCCTTTATTAATAGAGAGTAAAGCGCGAGAAGTACTGGCTTCAAGCAAAGGGGTAATTGAAGGAAGACAGTGGCCGCAGGGTGACCATAGTATATTTATACAATACGGACGTCCGGCTATAGCTGCTACATCACAGTGGTTCGCTGATCATATTGATAGCCAGACTATTACTCATACACCCGAGGATAAACCGGAAATAGTTGATTGCCAAAAGCTAATTGAACTAGCTAAAACGCTCAACAACTTGATCCGTAAGCTATAATTGATCCAACGGAATCTTTACTGTAGATAAACCATAATTTCAATCTGCAAAATTTGGTGAAGTTCGTATGAAAATAGACAGACTTATTTCGATAATTACTCTGCTTCTGAGAAAAGAAAAAGTTAAAGCAAAGGAATTAGCTGAAAGGTATGAGGTTTCGGTCAGAACAATCCTGCGCGATATTGATGCGATCAACCAGGCCGGAATTCCTATTGTTACCTACAGGGGGGCTAACGGTGGAATTGGCATTGCAGAAGGATTTCGGATTGATAAATCTGTCTTAAATTATGACGAAATGGCTTCAGTAATTGCGCTGCTTAATGGAATTGGTTCTTTATCGATTGGTCAGTCAGATGTCTTAATGGAAAAAATGAAGTGTAATTTAAATCAACAACACAGAGGCAACACAGAGGGACGGTTCTCCTGTGCTGCTTAGATTGTTTGTTTTTACCGTTGAAAATTCTCAACCCTGTGCATCAAGTTACTGAATATATAGTGGGATGCTATACAAAACTAAAGGGAAGGGTTTTGACAATGCGTAAATTATTCTTCTTACTGATACGCTAATAATTGCGTAAAATATAGTTTCAGGAGGAGATGTGATGTTCTGTCCAAAGTGTAAAGATGAATTTGTTTCTGGTATGACAGAATGCCCGGATTGCCTGGTTCCTCTGGTAGAAGAGTTGCCAGCAGAAGGCGAACCAAAATATGATCCAGTCTATGTCGAACTAGCTACAGCCTTGGAATCCGGTGACCCGGGGGAAATCATGATTGCCAAATCACTGCTGGAAGAAGCCGGTATAAGGTATTATGCTAAAGGCGAGGGAATTCAGCATTTATTTGGATTAGGTACTTTCGGAACAGGATTTAATCCACTGACCGGACCAATACAGATACAGGTCAGTAAAGATGATCTTGCCGAAGCGCTAGAGTTGCTGAAAGACATGTAAATTTGCGGATAAGAAAGGCAAGGAATATTTAAATCTGTAGGGAATTTTGATATGAAGATGTAAAATAATCATCACCATAAAAGCAAGGAGGGATACTATGATCACGATCAAAATATATTCCGATTATATTTGACCATACTGCTATATCGGCAAAGGTATTGTCGACAAGCTAAAGGAAGATTTTGATGTCCAGGACATTTGGCAGGGACTAGAGATTCATCCGGAAACCCCACAGGAAGGTCGCGACATGAGCGCCGAGTATCCACCTGAAATTCGCAGCCAACTCTATAGCCGCTTAAATGAAATGGGTAAGGTTTATGGCGTTCATTTTAACAGAAGTGATGGTTACCTTGCCAATTCCCGAAGAGCTTTAATTCTTAGTGAATGTGCAAAAAAAACCAACTCCTTTGCTACCCTGCATCTAAAAATATTTAAAGCGTATTTTGAAGAGGGCAGGGATATTGGTGATCGCGAGGTCCTGATAGAGTTGGCCGAGTCTTCAGGCCTTTCCCGGGAGGAAGTTGAACAGGCTTGGCAAGACGTAAGCTTGAAGCAGCAGTTACAGGAAATTGCAACTACTGCTCATCGAGAAGGTGCTACAGGCGGCGTTCCTACTTTTATCATTAATGATAGGTACAAAATCGTGGGAGCTCAGCCCTATAGTGTTTTTCATGAAACCTTACAGAAAATAGTTGCTGAAAAATATAGATAGGCATTTGCAATTATCTTTCATAAATCTATCTACACTGTGTATCAACTTGTCAAGATTATTGCTTGAAGTAAGCAGGAGGTGAAGCAAACGTGAAATCCTATAGGAAAGAACTGTGGTTTCAAACCAGAGAAAGAAGAGAGTTTATCAACATCACTCCCCAGGTTCAGCAGGCCCTTCAAGAGAGCGGTATTCAGGAAGGGTTGCTGTTGTGCAACGCCATGCATATTACGGCCAGTGTCTTCATAAACGATGATGAAGCGGGACTGCATCATGATATGGAAGTTTGGCTGGAGAAACTGGCGCCGGAGAAGCCCCATGCGCAGTATCGACACAACGGGTATGAGGATAATGCTGATGCACATCTCAAACGGTCAGTGATGGGCAGAGAAGTGGTGGTGGCTGTGACCGGGGGCAAGATGGATTTTGGCCCCTGGGAGCAGATTTTTTATGGTGAGTTCGATGGAAAGCGAGAAAAAAGGGTATTAGTTAAGATTATTGGGGAATAAACCGGGGGAATGCCTCCATTATGCGCCGCCTTTACAATTGTCCCCTTCGCAGCACTCCTTCCATCACCGCTAGACGCAATAATATGCAAATAGATGCAATTATACTTAGTAATACAGCATTATATGCTATGATGCGGAAATAGACTATAAATTTGTTAGGGAGATGTTTGGTTGGAAAACGGTCATTTTACGCTAAAATTTGATTTTGAGATAAAAGCTGTCGAACAGCCTGTCTACAGCAGGCCACCTTATGGAATAGACAGCAACCTGACCCGGTTTGATGAAAGGGAAGCGGCTTTTTACAGTTCGCGTTTTGCAGATGAAATGATGGGTGGTCAAAGCTGGCGTGACCGGATGGCTTACGTTGCCGCCGAGAAAATGCTCAAAACTGTTTCCGGCTATACTCAGCTTGATTATGCGTTAAGTGAGGCGTCCTGGCGATCTTATCACCCCTATAATCAATCTTCTCTGATGGACTGGGGTGACGCGCCGGAAATTCGCAGGCCAATCGAAAAGGATTTGGCAGACCGAGGTTGTAAGTGGAGGGGTACAACTGCACAGAACAGTGTAATTGTGAAGCAGGTAGCACGCTATTTTGGCGCTGCTGCTGTGGGCGTTGCCCCCTTAAATGAATCGTGGTTTTATTCGCATGATCGCGGCGGGCTGCCAATATTATTTTCACAGCAGGCAGAGTACCCGAAAATAAACTCACAAGGCCGGTTTATTCCCTCACACTTAAATCGGGTAGTTGTGATGCTGGTTGCCCAGGATCGAGAGCTGGCCCGATTTAGTCCTTCAGCGCTGGCTGGTACAGCGGTCGGCCACGGATATTCAAAGATGGCCGAAACAGCTTCGAAAATAGCGGTCTTTATCAGGGGCCTCGGTTACAGCGCCATTTCCATGGGAAACGACACCAGCCTTAGTATCCCCCTGGCAGTTGATGCCGGTCTGGGTGAGCCCGGCAGGCACGGGCTTCTGCTAAACCCTGAGAATGGTTCTCTGGTGCGAATCTGCAAGGTACTGACCGACTTGCCGCTGGAAACAGATCGTCCGATTGCTTTTGGTGCAGCAGAGATCTGCCGAAACTGTACTATCTGTGCAGACAGCTGCCCGGCCCGGGCCATCTCTTTTGAAAGTGATCCTACTTATGAAACCGTTTGCGCCTCAAACAATAAGGGTATTAAAAGGTGGCCGGTAAACAGCTGGGCTTGCTTAAAATATTGGGCCAACAACGGCACTGACTGCGGCATTTGTCAGGCGGTTTGCCCCTTTAGCCGCACGGCTGCAGTTGGCTTGAGGTTGAACGACCCGCAAACTTGGTGGAATATTCAGATAGATGAACCTGGCTGATAACTGATGATTCTCATGGTTAGTCCGGGGGTATTAATAGTAGATTCAATATAAGTTATAAACACTGCGTAAATCAACTGCTATTAAGGTTCTTTCCTGATAACATCCGGTAACAGATCGAAGTGCTTGTCATAGCTGTAGATAGTGTCTATGTTCCGGCCTTGCATGATTACACTGTTGTAGGCATCAATGTAATCAATTTTTTCTGTTTGGAAGAGCTCCATGATATCAGGAAAGACTTTTTTGCAGGGGAAGTAGAGATTTTTTATCATAAGCAGGGGCATAATAACTTCGAAGATCTCAGCCGAGTTGAGATTGTATGTTTTTGGAGATTGCAACACCCAGATCAACTCGGCTACGACCAGATCGGTAGTATAAAGCTTAAGATCTCCTTCTGATGCACTTTGAAGAAGCTGGCGACATTTGGCTGCTTTTAATGGATCGTCTTTTGTCAGAAATTGGAGAAAGATATTTGTATCAATGAACTGCATAGACTATCCTCTCTTGCTTCCTTTTTCACCTGCCCACTCCCGAGCCAGGCGGCGGTGATCTTCGTGGGTGCCGGCAGGTTTATGGTTCTTCAGAACGCCATAAACGTCTTCAAGGCTAACCTTTACAGGTCTGATTACCACTTCATTATGCTCATTAACAGCAAACTCGACCTTTTCACCATAATCTATATCTAGTTTTTCCCTGATTGCCATCGGAATTGTGACCTGACCTTTCCTGGTTACAGTACTATACTTTTTCATAGTAATACTCCTAACTACGGTAATACTTATTTAAAGAGTAATACATTTTGCTGTAAGCGTCAAGATGTTGAGAACCGCTTTAGGACAAGCAGCGGCATCGCGGTATCGTACTACCCTAAGCTATAGCTAAGGGCTTTTTCCGGGCAGCTATCAACGCACAGGGAACGCACAGGGGGACGGCAGAACGCACAGGGGGACGGTTCTTTTGTGTTGTTTTATGATTCCCTTTCTGTTATTGTTGAATAGGGTGATCACATGCCAAGAAACGCGAGAAAGAAAAGCAGCTCCGAAATATACCATATTATCCTCAGAGGTATCAATAAACAACGGATATTTGAAGATGATGAAGACAGCCTTTATTTCCTTGAAAAACTTAAAACCTATAAAGATATCAGCGGGTATGAAATATATGCTTACTGCCTGATGAGTAATCATGTCCATTTGTTAATGAAAGAAAGGGAAGAACCCTTAAGCACAGCCTTTCGTAGAATCGGCGCAAGCTATGTCTATTGGTACAATTGGAAATACAGTAGATCTGGCCACCTGTTTCAGGATCGCTTTAGAAGTGAACCGGTTGAAACGGATGAATATTTTTTAACTGTAATGAGGTATATTCATCAGAATCCATTGAAAGCAGGCATTGTAAAAGAAATTCAAGAGTATCGGTGGAGCAGTTACCGGGAGTACAGCCAAAAACCGGTTATATGTAATACAAAATTTGCCCTAAATATGTTCTCCTTAGAGCCTAAAAAAGCATTAAGAATATGGGTTGAGTTCAACCAGGGAAAAAACAATGATCAGTGCTTGGAATATGATAATGGAGCAAGATTGAACGACTCTGAGGCAACAGCACTGATTGAGAGCGTTGCCAATGTAAAAAACCCTGGAGACATTCAGGCTTACGAAAAGAAAAAAAGAAATGAAGTAATCAAGCTGCTTAAGAAAAAGGGTTTATCAATCAGGCAAATTGAAAGGTTAACCGGTGTAAGCTTTGGGGTTATAAGAGGAACATGATCTGCAAGATAAAATGACACAAAAGAACCGTCCCGCTGTGTTATAAGAGGAACATGATCTGCAAGATAAAATGACACAAAAGAACCGTCCCGCTGTGTTAAATGCGTTTTGCAACATTTTTTTTGAGCATAAAACAAGAGACAGTTTAGATTGACCTCCTGAAGCGGCACATTTTGGGTACGGTAAAAAGCAGCAGCATTTATTGCCGAATTGCCGCTCACCCCCCTCACTTTCGGTGATAAGGCCAGGTATAGCCCCGTTTTAGCCCCCTCAGCCGGGCTGACACTGCCGCGCATCATCAGCATGGCCACGATGTTGGTCAGCAATCCGCCGCCCTGCCAGGATAAGCGGCATTAATGTGAGTGGTGTTATTCTTCCCTGGGAGTCAGTTTGAGCCCAACGAAAAGGGCCGGAGCAATCAGGGTGGCCCATATTCCTCCCAAAGCATAGCGCAAAAAGCCGACCATCTTCGCTGCAAATGGAGCGTCGGGACCGGCAGATGGCAATAATCCACCTAATCCGATGATAA
>Ga0209498_1000090_pt1 | contig 49487 bp, 41 predicted proteins | sample WalLakDeSediment_FD_184131 | JGI IMG/M metagenome (GOLD analysis project Ga0209498, IMG submission 184131) | Lake sediment microbial communities from Walker lake, Nevada to study Microbial Dark Matter (Phase II) - Walker Lake 11/02/13 Deep... | ecosystem: Environmental > Aquatic > Freshwater >... | reverse complement strand
CATAGTCATCATATTCAAGATCAGGAGCGGAAATGCCAAACCCGGCAAATACTAATTGTCCAATCACATCAGAATTTCCTGAGAAGGGAAGAGTTATGTAATCTGCTTTGAGTTTTGCTTTTACTTCTTTTCCACTCAAAGAAAATATAAGATTATTTTTTTCTGTCAGCTCAATAGTTTTGATGAATGGAAATTCCTGGAAGTAACTGTCATCGAACGAAGGCGTTAATCCGTAAGATGAAAATTCATTTGCAATATATTCTGCTGCCTGCCATAGTTCTTCCGTTCCACTGTCTCTTCCTTTCAATTCATCTGATGCAAGAAATGTAATGTGCTGTTTTATCTCTTCGGCAGTTATTTCCGGGTTGGAAATAGTCTGCGCATAAGAATCAACTGAAATTATCAGAACAAACAGTGAAATAATTGTTAATCTCAAGTTGTACAGTTTCATTTTTATTTTTTCCTTTAAGTAAATTATTCTAAAATTTAAATCTGGTATCAGGAATCCGGAATCAGGTATCGGGTTACCAGTATCCAGCATTGCGCTATTAATCAACCCAATCAGCAATGAATACATTAGTATCGCCTTCTTTCTTATTGAATCTGTTTGAACAGAAGACAAGCTGCTTTCCATTTTTCGTGAACATTGGGAATCCGTCAAACGTTCCGCTGAAGGTAACCTGCTCGAGACCAGCGCCATCAACATTAATCAGAAACAAATTAAAGTCCCTCGGATTCTGTGCACCGTAGTTTGAAGAAAAAATTATTCTTTTACCATCCGGATGAAAGAAAGGTGCAAAGCTTGCTTTACCGAAATTTGTAACCTGCTGAATATCGGAACCATCCGCGTTCATCACATAAATTTCAAGAATTGCCGGGCGGAATAAACCGTGATTCGCTAGCTCTGCATAGTCAGCTAATTCTGCTTCTGTTTTCGGTCTGCTTGCACGAAAAACAATCTTGCTTCCATCCTGAGAGAAGAACGCACCGCCATCGTAACCTTTTTCAAATGTTAACCTTATTTGATTTGAACCATCAATGTCCATCACATAAAGTTCAGGATCTCCATCTCTGGTGGAAGTAAAAACAATTTTATCTCCCTTTGGAGAGACAGTTGCCTCAGCATCATATTTACCTGAAAAAGTTAGTGGAGTAACATCAGTTCCATCTGCATTAGCAGAAAAAATATCGAATGAATCATAAAGCTGCCAAACATAACCTTTTGCTCTGTCAGGTGGAGCAGGGCATTCAGCATCAGCTAAGTGTGTTGATGAATAAATAATTCTTTCGTTGCCTGGTAGAAAATAGGCACACGTTGTTCTTCCATTACCGGTAGATACTAATTGCTTTTCGCTTCCATCTAAGTTCATTGTAAAAATCTGATCGCATTTCAAATCACCAACTGTTGCCTGAAATATTAATTTTTGTTCGTCAAAGGAGAGATAGGCCTCAGCGTTTTCACCAGCTTCAGTAAGCATTCTGATATTGCTCAGACGTTTTTCTCCTTCGAACTGGTAGTCTGACTGTTGAGCGAGTGCGAAGGTATAAAGGTTCAGGGGTATAAAAGTATAAAGGTATAAAGATATAATGGTATAAAAATTATATTTCATTTTGATGTTCCTCTTGATACTATAAATTAAATTTCTTAGAAATGCTTTATTAAACTCTGATTTTATTTTGAAACGATTATGAATTATGGTATTGCCCTATACCTTATGACATATACCCTATACCTCTATATCCCTCTATTCAGGCACATGAACTAAAAAATATTTTTTCGCAGATTTACCAATCGAAACAGCTTCTTTCATTGTCATATGTATTTCGTCAGGAGTTTCTTCATCGTGACCTGCTTCAAGAACTGCGAGGTCTGCATTGCGTGCATGATTGACGAGTGCCTCACAGTACGCAGTATCACCGCCATAGCAAATTGTGGTTCCATCATAAACAAAATTATAACCCAATGCAGGAACCTGTCGTGTTTTACCTGTTGATAGATTTTCTTTGTGGATTACAGGGAATGGCTTAACCTTAATATTGTTTGTGGTAAACCCGCTGGTTTTTTTTATTGTTTTAAGATTAATCTTATAGGTAATGGAACGGGAATAAACTTTTTTGAATGCGTTATAAATACTTTCTATTTCTACGCAGCCATCGGGGTAATGAATTGTGAGCGGAGATTTTTTCTGCATCACACGAAGGTAAGTTAAAAGTGACCAGACTCCGCCAACGTGATCGTGATGACCGTGAGTTATGAATACATCAGAAATTTCAAGAAGATTTTTCACTCCAATTTCTTTATTCAGATCTCTCAGAATTCCATCGCCGGGATCAATTACGAAATGAGAATTACCGGCTTTAAGCAAAATTCCTGTTGCAATATTCGGAATAGAGCAAAAGATTTTAATTGAGAAACCTTTTTTCTTCCAGTGAAGAGGGTATTTTTGTTCTGTCATTTTTCTCTGGCGTGTTTACATTTTTTTGGATCTTTGCAGCGTGCGAAAATGTTGAAGGAGTGACTTTCAAAGTTGAATCCTAAATCTTCGCTTATTTGTTCAGGAAGCTGCTTCACTCTCGCGTCACTGAACTCAACAATCTTACCGCAGTCCACACAAATAAGATGATCGTGCACCTGGCGCTTAAAGCTGCTTTCATAGCGTTTAACGTTATCACCAAAATTTCTCTTTGAAAGCAATTCACATTGTTCAAGCAGCTCGAGAGTTTTATACACCGTTGCGCGTGATACTCTTGAGTGAGCATTCTTCATTAATACATAAAGGTCGTCAGCACCAAAATGTCCTTCGTACTCAAGTGCTGCTTCAAGTACTTCAAATCTTTCCTGAGTAATTCTGTTCTTACCGGCTTTAAGAAAACTTCTGAATATTTCTTCGGCTTGTTTGTTTTTCAATTTATATTTTATGAATTAAAAACGATTGTTTGATGACAAATGCAAAATAAAGATTTTTGAACAAGAATTAAATGATTATTGGATTCCAAGAAATCTGAGTCCGTTTACAGTTATAAAAGTCATTATATATGCTAATGATGTAAATATAACAAGCTGAAGGATTGGTATTTTCCATCCGCCGGTTTCTTTTCTTGATACTGCTACGGTAGAAAGACATTGCAATGCAAAAATGAAAAACACAATTAATCCAATTGAGGTAGCAACTGTGAAAAGTTTTTCTCCTGTTGCTTCTATTTTTGCACTTCTGAGTGAGTTAAGCAATGTGCTCTGCTCTTCATCATCTTCTGAAGTTACTTTAAATGTTAAAGCGAGTGAAGAAACGAATACCTCTCTTGCTGCAAAAGCAGAAATCAATGACACGCCAATTCTCCAGTCCATTCCAATCGGAGTCATAAACGGCTGAATAATTTTCCCTAAATCAGCAGCAAATGAATGCTCGAGTCTTTCAGCACGCTCGAGGTTCTGAACCTGCTCTGCTTTTAATCCTTCTGTTGCAACTTCCGGATTAATATTCGGGAAGAATGTTAAAAACCACAAAATCAGTGAGAAGCCAAGAATAGCTGGTCCTGCGCGCAGCAGATATTGTTTTGAACTATTATAAGTGTTACTGATTACCGCACTTAATTTCGGAATTCTGTAAGCTGGTAATTCAAGAATAAAAGAAGAAGATTCAATTGCACTAAATAATCTTTTGGAAAATTTATTTATGAACCAGGCAACAACTACTGAGCTGAAGATGCTGAAAAAATATATTCCTCCCAAAATTATTCCTCCGAGCCAGGGTTTATCTTTTGGTAAAAGATATGCGATCAACAAAGCATAAACCGGAAGTCTTGCACTGCAGCTCATCAGTGGAATAATAAAAATTGTGAACAATCTTTCTTTACGATTTGGAATTGTTCTTGCAGCGATCATTGCAGGGATAGCACAGGCAAATCCGGAAAGCATTGGGACAAATGATCTCCCGTTCAATCCAATTTTTGATAAAGGTTTATCTATTAACATTGCACCACGTGCGAGATAACCTGAATCTTCCAGCACCCCAAGTATCAAAAACAATATTACAATTTGCGGAACAAATATCAGGACTGAGCCTGTTCCTGAAATAATTCCATCTGAAACCAAAAAAGTGAACCATCCGTGCGCAAAATTTTCTACGACGAGCGTGTTTAGATTTGCAAATAGTTCATCAACCAGATCCATCAGAGGTTGTGCAATCCAGAATATGCTCGTAAATGTTAAAGCCATTACGAGGAGGAAAATTAAAAAACCCCATAACCTGTGAAGCAGTATATTATCAATTCTTAAAGTGAATTCATCAGGGGATAATTCATTGCTTACTTTTTCTTTTTGAAGGACTGTTAATTCTTTATTTGCAGAATTTAGATCAACACTTTTATCCGATGATACAGGTTGATATACATCCTTAACAACATTCCCGATCGCATTAAATATTTTTAGCAGAGACTGGTTATCTTCAAGCGATTCATATCGGGAAATGTCTTTCTTGCTTACTTTTTTTACTTGTTCAAGATTTGAGTTTATTGAACTAATAAGCTGGTCTATTCCTTCACCTGATCGTCCATTTACAATCACAACATCACAATTTAATTTTTCGCTAAGTTTATCTGCTGAAACTTCCAAACCACGCTTTCGTAAAATATCAGTCATAGTGAGAACAATTATCACATTAAATCCGGAGCTTAATAGCTGAGTTGGCAGCAAGAGATGGCGTGAAAGCTGAGAGGCATCAATCGTACTAATAACAATATCTGGAATTCCAAGCTGGGGATGCGAATACAGAGAGTCAACAGCAATTTTTTCATCTATTGATTCGGGAATCAGACTTACTATACCGGGTGAGTCTAATAACCCTGCTTTGATTTTATACTTTGGTGAAATATGGCTTGTGTAATACTCAACGGTGGAGCCGGGATAATTAACTGTCTTGTAATTTTTCCCGCTTAAAAGATTGAACAGGGTAGTTTTACCTGAATTAGGAGGTCCAACTAGAGTAATAAGAGGGACCTTTACTTCGAGATCGGTTTTCATTTCAACTTGATGCAGCCTGCTTCGCTTTTTCTGATAGCGATTAATGCGCCTCTGATGGAAATTGCAATCGGATCGTTGAAAGTAGACCTGCAAATTAATTCAACTGTTTGACCGGGAGTAAATCCGTGCTCTAATATTCTCTTGCTGGAAGGGTGAGAAGGGTCAATTTCAGCAATTATGCCTTTTTCCCCGTAATTTAATTCAGCTAAAGTTTTCATATAATCTTCTTCTTTACAAATTATTAAGATTTAATCTACATAAAAATAACAATCACGTTGTTGATTTCCAATAATTTCTGCCGGATAATGTAAATTTTCCTTGTCTTTTTCAGCTTCAATCCTTCATTAAGCTTTATAAAAAGATTTCTGACGGCATAAAACTTGCCCCATTTTTTGTCTATTTTCAACAAAAAAGTTGCAACTTGAACGAAACGACAGTTAAAAATCCAATTGAAATACAGTCCATAGATAATCAAAACACTATCCTTTCCACCGATCAGGCATTTTATGATTTTGATTACCAAACGGGCAACTACAATTTTATAACACCCGGTGTTATAAGATTATTAGGTTACAGCCTGAGTGAACTTAATGAAGTTAAGTTTGAAAATTTAATCATCAGCCAGTATGAAGAATATAAAACAAGATATCCATTAAATGGCAAAGCTGATGGTAAACAAGTTGAAGAAAAACTAACTGTATACTCCATAGAGACTAAAAACGGTGAACGAAGGTGGATTGAAGATAGTTCAATCTCAATCTGTAGATCAGATAACACTAAAGTTACCAGAATGGGGTTGCTAAAGAATGTTGGTGAAAAATTACATGAAGAAAAACTAAAGCAAATCATTCTTGAAATTCTTGAAGCAGCAAATTCAGAAAAAAACCTTGGTGAGTTATTCCGCTTTATACACTCCTGTATAAAAAAATTAATGAAAGCTGATAACTTTTATGTTGCATACTATAAAAGAGATTCAGACTTGCTTACCTTCCCATATTTTGTTGACGAAGTTGATGATGATTCATCATCAAAAAAGCTGGGTAAAGGCTTAACTGAATATGTATTGAGGACGGGAAAATCAGCCCTGGTTGATTTGCAGAAGGATGAGGAACTCAGGCGGAAAGGAGAGATCGAATTAATTGGACCGCAGTCACCTATCTGGCTTGGTGTTCCTTTAAAGATTAAAGAAAAAACTATTGGAGTAATGGTTGTCCAGGATTACAATGATGCGAGCGCTTATACTCCAGCACATCAGCAAATACTCGATGTTATTTCATATCCAATCTCAAGAGCGATTGAAAGAAAGATCGTTGAAGAAGAGAGAAAAGAAATGATAGTGAAGCTAAAGGAGATGAATACCTCGAAGGACAGACTCTTTTCTCTGATATCGCACGATTTAAGGTCACCATTTAACTCTCTGCTTGGCTTTGCTGAAATTCTTCGAACTGATTTTGAAAACCTTACACATCGGGACATAAAGGAATATATAAACGTAATCAACGATTCGTCCAATACTTTATTTGAAATGACAAACAATCTTCTGCATTATTCACGATTGCAGTTGAACAAGTATGATTATATACCTAAAAAAGTTTTTCTGAATGAAGTAATTAATGAAGCTATTGATTCGCTAAAATTCAGAATACAGAAAAAAAATATTTCAATAAGAGTTGAGCTGAAACAAAACTATATTATTGTTGCTGATGAGGAGATGCTAATTTCAATTTTTAGAAATATAATTTCAAATGCAATTAAATTCTCAAACCGACAGAGCACAGTAAATATTTTTGCAGAGGAAGCAATAGACAACGTCACAAACTCACTTACTGCACAGATTAGTATCACTGATGAGGGTATTGGAATATCAAAAGAAAACCAGGTCTTGATTGATTCAGGAGTGATGTTTTCAACCCAGGGAACTGAAAAAGAACCCGGCTCTGGTTTAGGACTATTACTCACAAAAAAATACATTGAACTCAACAAAGGGAAATTTGAAATAATCAGCTTTGATGAGCAGGGTACAACTGTTATAATTACATTTCCAAGTATAAAAACCTAAATCAAGTCTAACAGGGAGATGAATTTATTTTTACAAATTTGGTAATTTTTACACGATTTATAAGCTAAATAGTAAAAGACTTCCCCAATTATATCTTTCCGAAAAGTTAAATCATTATTAAAAAAGTTTAGCGTCAATCGATTTTTTTTCGATTATTCAAATAATATTTTCGCCCATCTTACCATTAACGTCATTTTTTTACAAATTCAAATTTGATTTGATTAATTGAATTAAAAGCGTCAAAAGTGGCATTGAATATGTTAAATACAGTCGGTTGAGTTTAACAATTAATCACATTGGAGCTAAAAAATGGAAATTGCAAAAATTGCTTTTTTGGAAACATATTCCTCTGAAGAAGGAGGAGGAGTTATTGGAGCTATCCTTGTCACTGATGCCGAAACCAAACCTCTGGAATTCAGAGTTACTTCGCCAATAAAACCAACAGGTTTTCAAAAAACGCTTTATGGAGATGTTTTACTTGAACATATTCTTGTTGAATTAATTTCTGTTCCATTGCTAAGTGCAATAAACGAAGCCGTTGATTTGATACTTGTGAAAGATTCGTTTTTCCTTGGCGCAAATAATAAGCAGGGAATAAGAGTGGTTAGGATTTTTAACGAAGCTGATGGTAAATCCCGTGCAAGTACGAAAGCCGAGGCTATTGCTTTTCCGGGAGCCGGTGGAGGAAAAATGATGATTGAAACATCCAAGAAATTTGAATCAGAACTTGCCCCTATAAAAGATCAATTGAATAAATTAGCAGAGAGCCGTAATCTTCTTGAACCTTTTGAAAGACTAAAACTTGCCTGTGAACAGGTTCAGCAGCAAAAAGCTATTGATTAAAATTAGTAATGCAGAATGTACGATCTAAAGTTGCCTCTAAAATATCTAAAATTAAAGAGGCAGAAGATTTTAACTTTTCTAACTGGTTAAAAAAACCCGCCGTACACCACCATCCTGTTGAGTCACTCTCATCTTATTTAGCGGACTTAGGTGAACAGCAAATTGAATTCATATTCCCTGAAAATTCAGAATATGAATTTGATATAGTTGAACCAGATGTAAATGATGAATTAAAAAATTGTGACTTCCAAAAGGTTAGAAGCAATGCAGTCTTTTTTATGATTGCACTACCTTCAGATAAAGGTTTTGTTTTTTCAGAAGTCGAACTGAAACCTGTTAGTTATTCTGCAAGACTGGTTGAATTTCTTCCAACAACTCCTTCAATAAAATCAATAAAAGTTAAGTTTGATTATAAAGCATCACGAAGTTATGATTTACAGTTGAAGGTGCCTTCTAATCAAAATTACCTGAGTGATCTGGTTCCGGAGGTCTTTAAGATTGATTTATTGGATTTTGAAGACCTTGTTTCATCATCTATAAAAGTCAAAGTGCAGAATATTAAAATGGAGGGATTCAAAAAGACAAAGGTTGAAAAAATGCCTCTGCCTGGTATGCCTGAGATGAAAAAGGTAATCAAGATAAAAATTCCTTCAATCGGAACATTCAAAACATCTCAGCGACAAATTCCCGTATCAATTTTAGAGCAGGCTGCACTATTAGAGATTCCGGCTTTTAAGCTTTCAAGAATTAAAACTTTTTACACTAACTTCAAATTATCAAAGAAAGATTCTTTTCTACTTTATAGAAATATAGATTCAAAACATTCTGGCAAAGACAAGCCACAAACATCAATTGCAAGTGAATATTCACAAATGCAGGATGTTTTTGCTTACATTCTGGGCAATGTTAGAAGAGTTGACTGGGAAAAGAGCAAGCACCTTCAAATTAAGCTAAGGGAGTATGAAGAGAATGCCGCAAAATTTTTAGCTGAGAATGAATATGCTTTTCTCCAGGAGGAGTTTGGAATTGATACAGAAAAAGAAGCAATTGCTGCCCTTAAAGTTTTGTTTGGTAATAGAGTTATTAAATCCGTTCTCATTGTTACTGACTCTGCAAATACCGGTAACCCGAACATTGCTAAAGATCTAAATCTTGAAATAGGTTGGAGTGGTAAGCTCAGAAAACTTTGTCCTGAATTAGTTTTAAATATAATTTCAGGAAACAACGAAGAAAGAGCAGATTTATGGAATAAATCAAAGTCGATAGTAATTGCTGATATTGATACAGCATTAAACGATTTCAGGTTGAAAATTCTTGAAGATAAAAGACTGAATAAATTTGATTGTATCATTCTGGATTATGTTGATAATATTTTGCTCAGGAAAGATATTTCTGAGGAATTTTTATCTTCATTAAAACCAAAAGTGTTATGGGCAGCTTCCGGAATGCTTGATAATAATCTCCATATTCAGTTGAATGAGCGTCTTAGTCATTCTTCCAAAATTCAAAAAATTCTTGTTCGAAGTAAAAAAGATTTAATAAGAGAAACTCCCAAATTTATTTTCAATGAATTCTGGTTCAAAACTGATGAGTATCAGGCTGCAGAATTCAAAACAGCACTCGCCGATTCAAAGAAGGAAATCAGGCGTGTGCTTGAAACTGGGAATCCATTAAGATTTGCTGCAAATATTTTTACTCTGCTTCATCGTTTAAATCAGCTTGGCAATTTTGCAGCTGGTAAAAGTAAAAGTCCAAAAACCGAACTACTTCTCAAACATATTTTGAAAATAAAAGAAAACGGGAAGAAGGTCCTGGTGCTTTCACAATATGAAAAACTTGGAACTAAAAAGATCGCCGAGTTATTAGCCGGGTATGGAATAAAACACATATCTGCACCAAATGCATTATCAGTTGAAGAGATGAATCAGTCACTTTTAACATTTCAATCACAACCCGATATTGTTGCATTCATCACTGATGCAAAACCCTCGCGGTTAAAATCTTCGGACATCGATGTTTCTTATGTGATAAGATTTGATCAATGGTGGAATCCATTAAATAATTGGGAATTGGAAGATATGTTTCTGAAAAGTGGTGAAGCAGTTTTTGGTGAGAGCATAAATATTCTTAATTACCATTCACTCGGAACGCTTGACCAAAAAGTAAGGGAGCTTTTACTTGAAGCAGACTTGCTGAACAGAAATGTTTTTGAACTTATGCAGCCTAAGTTATTTGAAGAATTGATTTCAGTGGATGAATGGTTAAAAATATTCGGAATGCCCGTCAGCAGTGAATCAAAATTACTGGAAGATATTTTTGTGATGAGTGAAGTAATTAAGAAAATAACAGTTGATGAATTCAGAAAATTGCTTATGAGATTCTTTACAATAATCGGTTTCTCTGATGTAGATATACTCGAACTGCCGAACTCCAATTCATTCAATCTTATTGGAAGAGCGCAGCGAAACAGCCGTATATTTTATCTCAACGCCCGTGTGTTAATGGAAAATAAAATTGATAGAGCAGCAGTTGAGAATTTCATCGCAGAAAGTTCCTCTTCAGGGCAGGATAGAATTTTTGTAATAGGCAGGGACAGCCTGCCTGCTTTGAATGAAGCTAAACTCAGAGATAATGTTACTTTAATTGATGGTCCTTCACTCGCCAAATTCCTTATTCGAGTAGGGATTGTTCCATCGCAAAATAAATAAAAATTCTTCTTAACTCACGTTACGCATAAGTGTCATTCTAGCGAGTGAAAGGATTCCAGAATCTATGATTATCGATTGTTTTCAGATTCTGGACAAGTCCGTCAGGACTCTCCGTTAGGACTTCGTCCTACCGAGACGAGCGTCCAGCCGGGACGAGCCAGAATGACAAAGTATTGGCTTTACTGCGTAACGTGAATTCTTAATTTTTCCTGATAATAAATTCTCTAAAACATTTCGTCGTATTTTGTCCAGAGCTCTTCGCTTAAATCCCACGCTTGCTGAACGATATCCATTTGTATCTCAATGCAGTATTTTGTTAATATTTCTTTTGCCTTTTCTCTGTCAATTGCCCACTGCGATAAAATTTCATCCTCAAATGATTTTTGCTTTGCAAATAGTTCAGCCTGCCAGGGATCCCAGACTGCTCTTACATCGTGACGCATATCGCCCCAACGTTGTGCAGCAAGAGTTCCAAGATGATTGAAAGCCCACCACGCTGAGTTTCGTGAGAAACCTGTTACTCTTCCATCAGTCGAAGAAGTTTTGTGAACTCTCGTAATACCAGCGTAAAAAGGCGCATAGATTGAAGTAGCAACATTATCCCATGCTAACCAGACTAACCCGCCAATTTCATTTGGCAGCCAGCTTCTGCATTGAATAATAGTTGCGTACATCGTGTACCATCTTGCAATTGTTCTTTCACCGCGCCAGCCCCAGCCGCCATTAATTTTAAATAACTTATTCATATCATAAGGCATAAAGGGATTTGCTAATGGGGAAATGACAGTTCTTCCACTGTCGTCAGTTACAGTAAGGTCTTTTATAAAATTGAATTCAGTTCCTTCGTAATAATCCGAAAAGATCTCAACCATTTTTTCTAAAGTAACAGGTTTTTCCGGTTTAACCGAGAAGGGATAATTCTCAGAATTCGGATGCAGTTTCAAAGATGGAGCAACAAGATCAAATACACGCCATTCTCTTCTTCTTGCTGCCATAGAATTTCTGTCTGCATAAGCGTAACAAAATTCAAACTCACCGTCCTCGGGATTCCACCAGCCGTTTTCTTTTGCTACATCGAATACATTTTTTGAATACATAAAGTAATCAGGATTCTTCGTATCAATCTGCCTGATGCGGCTTGCATTTGCTCCAACAAAAATATGGTCGTCGGGAACTCTCCGTGCAGCCCATACAGCTCCGACTTTATCTTTACCTGGTCCGACAACTTCGAATACCCAGACTTCATTTGGATCTGCAATGGTTAGCATTTCACCATAGTCATTCCAACCGTACTCTTCAAGCAAGTCTCCGGCGATTCTGATTGCATCTCTTGCAGTTTTTCCTCTTTCCAGCATAAGCATACACAAACGCTGACAATCAATTAAGCCTTTATCTGATTTTAATTCTTCTCTACCGCCAAATGTAGTTTCACCAATTGCAACCTGCTGATCGTTTATGCATGGATATGCTGTGTTTATATAACCAAATGTATTTTCAATCTGTGAAATTTTTCCTACCGGAACATTTTTATAAGCAGGCATTCTCTGAGTATCATCATTTTCTCTTTTAAATAATGTAACCATCGCATCTCTTTCGTGAGTCATTGCCGGAACAATATCAAGATTGCTTCTCGTTCTGTGACTGTCGTCTGTGTGTGATGTCATAACAGATCCATCAAACGTTGCAAGTTTTCCGACTGCAACAGTTGTGCAGCCTTCAGGGTAGCCGTCTTCCCAATCGGGTTTGTCGCTGTTGTTTGTTTGTTTGTTTTGGGAGTAACCCGTTAAATACAGAAGTATTAAAACAATCGGTAGAAATATTCTGAACATTTTTATTCCTCGAATTTAGTTGTGTGGATAATCATTGTTGGAAATATAAAAAGGTTGGTGTGAATTATGAAAAGATTTTCCTGCTCAGTATCTGGTTGATTGCTTTCGTTACTGAAACAAAAAGAATGAATGTCGTTCCCCTCCTGCCTGAGAGCCTGTCCCGAATTTATTTCGGGAAGGGGACGAAGGGGTGGAGGGAGAAAATAGGTCAGTGTTTTTATCTAAACACCACCCCGTCCTTCGGACACCCCTCCTCAAAGAGGAGGGGATAATTTTTATTTAAGTAGAATCATCTTCTTCGTTTCGGAGTACTGCCCAGCCCTCAATTGATAAAAATAAATTCCACTCGGTAATTTGCTTGCATCAAATTCAACTTCATACTCACCAGCTGGTTTTTCTTCGTTAACAAGTGTTGCAATTTCTCGACTGAGTAAATCATAAACTTTTAACGTAACAAAACCGATTACCGGTAACCGATAACTGATTACCGTACTTGGATTAAACGGGTTTGGATAGTTTTGGGATAAATAAAATCCTTCGGGTTGAACATGTTCTTCTCCCACAGAAACAACTATTTCATTAAGTAATACAGTTCTATGTTCTCCTACTATAATACCCGGACCAAAAGATCCTCCCCAAAAATCAGTGGTCTGGCAAAAGTGAATACTTTTAAGATTATTATCTGTAATCCCTTCTGATTCTATCTGCCAGGTATTCCCGAAATTGGTGGTTTTCAAAATCAGTCCATTATCTCCCACTGCCCAGCCAATTCCCCAGTCATAAATCTGAGAAAAGAAAATATCGTTTAGTGGTCTGTTGAATGGGTCAGGATTAATCTGCTCCGACCAATTTTCTCCATTATCCGAAGAATATGCAATATAGCCGTTTTGTCCAACCACCCAGATGTGAAAAGGATACTTGAATATTATCGAATTCAGTTCTGCAGGTGCGGCGAATTTTTCTATAAAAGAATTTCCATCATAGTAATAAACCAAGCTATCGCCGCAAAGCCACACATTTTTAATTGATCTTGAACTTACTTTTCTAAAGTCAATATCGAGTCCAGTATTTAATTCTGTAATCCCAGATTCAGTTAGCAACCAAACTGCACCGCTATCCCCACAAATATATGCAGTCCAATCGTAACTATTAGTTGTATAAGTAATACAGGCATCCTGTATTTCTGTACTAATTGAATCATACAGTTCCCACTCGCTAAATATGTCTGCAGCAGTATAAATTTTACCATCAAATGCACAAGCTAGCAAGGTGTTATTGAGTTCATTAAAATTAATTGCGCTAATTACCGATTGAAGGTTTTGGGTTTCCCAATTTACTCCGAATTCTGTTGTGCGATAAATTTCCGGATAATATCCCGATGAAATCCACCACATACCATATGGAGAATATAGATAAACATCCGTGAAATTTTGATAAACACTGTCGCCAGGGAATCTGTCTCCAATATATATCCAGGGAGGATTTTGTGCGGATATAGTAGTTGAAAGAATAAAAACAAGGAGAGATATTTTAAGGGTTCGCATTTTACGCTCCATTAAATGTTAAACTCACCAGAAACTTAAAAAATTAATTTGAGAAAGGCGAGAGCTTTTATTATAGTTGTGGCTCAGGACTCCAGTCCTGAGAATGTAGGAACTAAGTTCTGGAGAACTGAGCTACAGAACATTTTTTATCCGTCAAATCAAAAAAATCTTTATATTTGGCTTCAATTTTACAAGAAATAAATTACTGAATGCAGAACATCTATATCAATCAGCTAAAAGATCACGTCGGTAAAGAAATAACCCTTCAGGGCTGGCTTTTCAATAAACGATCAAGCGGGAAAATCAGGTTTGTTATTTTAAGAGACGGAACTGGTTATGTGCAGTGTGTTTTCTTCAAAGGAAATGTTTCAGAAGAAACATTTGATTTAGCAGATAAGATTGGTCAGGAATCATCCATTATTGTTACGGGTAAAGTTAAAGAAGATCCAAAACAAGTTGGTGGCTTCGAATTAGATGCTACAGGACTGATTGTAATTCAGAATGCAAAAGATTATCCCATTACACCTAAAGAACACGGACCGGAATTTCTTCTCGATAATCGTCATCTATGGCTTCGTTCAAAAAAACAGGTTGCGATAATGCGGATTCGTCATCGAATAATAAAAGCAATCAGAGATTTTTTTGATGATCGTGAATTTGTGTTGATGGATCCACCGATACTTACTCCAAATGCTGTTGAGGGAACTTCTACTTTATTCGAAACACCGTACTTTGATCTTGGTAAAGCATATCTTACACAATCAGGTCAGCTTTATGCAGAAGCAGGTGCAATGGCACACGGAAAAGTTTATACATTTGGTCCTACATTCAGAGCAGAGAAATCAAAAACGAGAAGGCACTTAACAGAATTCTGGATGTGTGAGCCCGAAGTTGCTTTCGCAGATCTTAATGATGATATGGATTTGGCAGAAGAAATGCTCGAGTATATTGTTCAGACTGTTCTGAAGGAGAGAGCAGAAGAGTTGAAAATACTCGAGCGTGATACTTCAAAATTAGAAAAAGTTGTTCGTCCGTTTCCAAGAATAAGCTATGATGAAGCAGTTGAAATCCTCAAAAAGAATGGTGTTGATTTTGAATGGGGTGGTGATTTAGGCGCACCGGATGAAACAATTATCGTTCAGCAGTTTGACAGACCGGTTATGGTTCATCGTTATCCTGCACAGGTAAAAGCGTTTTATATGAAACGTGATCCTGAAAATTCAAAAGTAGCCTTAGCAGTTGATGTTCTCGCACCTGAAGGTTATGGGGAAATTATCGGCGGCAGCCAAAGAGAAGATAGCCTTGATGAATTACTCAGCAGAATTAAAGAACACAACCTTCCTCAAGAAGTATTTGAATGGTATCTTGATCTTAGAAGATATGGCACAGTCCCGCACGCGGGTTTTGGAATTGGATTAGAGAGAACGGTTAGCTGGATTTGCGGACTTGATCATTTGAGGGAAGCAATTCCGTTCCCAAGGATGATTTATAGAAATACTCCGTAAACGATGGAAGATGGGAGATGGAAGATGGTTGATGGAAGATGGGTAATGGTTGATGAAATGTGTAAGATAGAAAATGTTTTATGAGATTCGATTTTAAAAAGATTTATACTTCCATTAAATTAACAGCGCAACAAAATTTAAATAAGCAAAACTGACTTATAATGGTAATTTACATCTCCCATTTTCCATTAAACATCTACCATTGATAGAGGGGCAATGACTTTAGAAATCGTTCTCTTCATATTCTTCGCAACGATTTGTGCTGTATCAGCAGTGCTTATGATTACCCGTCCTAATCCTGTTATATCGGCATTATTTCTTGTATTAAATTTTTGCTCGCTTGCCGGATTGTATTTAATCCTTAATGCTCAATTCATAGCTGTTGCCCAGGTGATAGTTTATGCTGGTGCGATTATGGTCTTCTTCCTGTTTGTTATTATGCTCTTAAATCCAGAATCCGAAAAAAGATTTTTTGAACAAAAAGCTAAATTCAGAATTTTTATTATTGCCATTGTTGCCTTAGTCTTGGTACAAATTTTCTATGTTATTTTTCTTTCAAGCCCTTCTGAAGTTATTAGTACCGAAGTTTCGAGAAGTATTGAAACCGGGACAGTTGAGAATATCGGAAGAGAAATGTTCACAAATTACATTTTGCCGTTTGAAGCCGCTGGTTACTTATTACTTGCTGCTACAATTGGCGCTTTAGTTTTAGCAAAAAAGAAATTTGAATAGTATATGCAGATACCTATTGAATATTATTTAGTCCTGAGTGCTTTTATGTTTTCCGCAGGAGTAATCGGAGTTCTAACACGAAGAAATGCAATAATAGTTTTTATGTGTATTGAATTAATGTTGAACTCAGCTAATCTTACTTTGATAGCCTATTCATCATATTTAGGTGATGTGGGCGGGCAGCTATTTGTCTTCTTCGTTATGGCAGTTGCTGCCGCGGAAGCAGCAGTTGGTCTGGCAATAATCATTGCCATTTACAGAAATAAACTAACAGTTAATATTGACGAAATAAATATTCTCAAGTGGTAGCGGAAGCCCCCACTAATTCCCCCAAAGGGAGAGGGTAGAGAAAAGAATTTTGGAACTAAGATCGATGACTCAGAAAATTTAAATTATGGAAATTGTAAAATTATATGAAAGCGTGTCACTCTCCCCTTGGGGGAGAGACGGAGTGGGGCTTTTATGATTGATCTGATATATCTCACAGTTCTCCTTCCGCTGCTTGGATTTTTATTTAATGGATTAGTCGGTCCAATAATTTCCGCCAAAGGCGGATCCGCCTCAGGTGGAAAAAACGAAAAACTAATCGGTATCGTCGGAAGCGGAGTTATTGGAATATCGTTTATAGTTGTAGTTGGTGCTTTCTTCGAAACACTTGCTCTTCCCGTTGATCAAAGATTAAACATTGTAACTCTGTTTCAGTGGATTGCTGTTGCCGGATTAAACATCAGCTTTTCTTACCAGGTTGATCAGCTTTCTTTAGTAATGTCGCTGATTGTAACAGGCGTTGGCTTTATCATTCACGTTTACTCAATAGGGTATATGCATGGCGATAAAAGTTTTTGGAGATTCTTTGCTTATTTGAATCTCTTCATCTTTGCGATGATGAACCTCGTACTTGCCGATAACTTCCTTCTTCTTTTCCTTGGATGGGAAGGTGTTGGACTTTGTTCATATTTACTGATTGGTTTTTGGTATGACAGAAAATTTGAAAACAGCACAACTTCCGCCGCAGGATTAAAAGCATTCGTTGTCAACAGGATTGGCGACTTTGGATTTCTTCTGGGAATGTTTTTAATCTACTCTACTTTCGGAACATTAGTTTTTACCGATGTCTTTTCACGAGCAGTTTCCTTTGCAGTTCCTGAGTATATCTTTGTTTTGATAGCAATCTTTTTATTTATCGGAGCTACTGGAAAGTCTGCACAAATTCCACTATTAGTCTGGCTTCCCGATGCAATGGCTGGTCCAACTCCTGTATCTGCACTCATCCATGCAGCAACAATGGTCACTGCAGGTGTTTATATGGTTGCAAGATGCAGTATAATTTATGCATCAGCTCCCGCTGCAATGATGGTAGTTGCGGTTATCGGAGTTTTCACAGCATTCTTTGCTGCAACAATCGGACTTGTACAAAATGATATTAAAAAAGTTCTTGCTTACTCTACTGTTAGTCAGCTTGGTTATATGTTTCTTGCTTTAGGTGCAGGTGCATTCTCAGCAGGAATTTTTCATGTAATGACTCACGCATTCTTTAAAGCCCTACTCTTTCTTGGTGCCGGCTCTGTTATTCATTCCATGCACGAACAGCAGGACATAAGGCATTATGGTGGATTGAAAAAATATATGCCGCTCACTTATGGAACTTTCCTTGTTGCAGCCGTAGCGATTTCTGGTATTCCACCGCTCTCGGGATTTTTCAGTAAAGATGAAATACTTTGGTACTCATACACAAATCTTGGATTTATTTTCTGGTTGATCGGGCTGCTCACTGCTATAATGACTGCTTTTTATATGTTCAGACTTTATTTCATGACTTTTGAAGGAAAAGAAAGATTTTCCGCCAAAGGCGGATCCGCCTCCGGAGGAGACCATCATAAAACTCATCCACACGAATCACCTAAACTCATGACGGTTCCTTTAGTCGTGCTTGCAGTATTATCAGCTATTGGCGGATTTATTGGTATCCCAGAAATTTTCTCGGGCGAGCACGGAAATCTTTTCCACAGCTGGCTTGCACCTGTCTTCAAAACTGCTGAATTAAAACTGCTTCATTATGGAAGTCACTCGCACTTTGAAGAATTACTCCTGATGATAATTTCTGTAGTTGCCGCAGCCGGTGCAATCTTTTATGCAAGATATGTTTATTTGAAAAAACCTGAAGTCGCTGAAAAAACTGCATCGAAATTCAAAGGTGCATACAACATATTACTTAATAAATATTTTCTCGACGAAGCATACGATGCAACTGTAATCAACCCGATAGTTAAAGGTTCTGAGAATATTTTATGGAAGATTGCCGACAATAAAATAATTGATGGGTTGATTAACAATCTTGCAAAATTAGTTGATAAAATTTCTGATTTGATTAAAAGAATTCAAACTGGCGTTACACAATCCTATGCTTTAGTAATGGTCATTGGAATATTAATTGCTCTTTTCTGGATAATTCTGAGCCACTCGTAAATGGAACAATCATATTTACTTACATATCTTCTCGCAGTTCCGATTATCGGTTCGCTTCTGCTGCTTTTCATTAATAAAGAAAAAGCACAACTGATTAAAAATGTCGGATTGATTGTCTCGCTTATTGCTTTCATAATCTCGTTGATTATCTATTTTGATTTTAATGATCAGTCTAGTGATTTTCAGTTTGTACATAAATTTAACTGGATAACAGATCTTAATATCAGCTATCACGTTGGTATTGATGGATTGTCAATGCTTTTGGTTCTTCTGACAACTTTCCTCACACCATTAACACTTATTTCAAGCTGGAGCAGTATAAAGCACAAAGTAAAAGAGTTCACATTCTTTATGCTGTTTCTGGAGTTAGGAATGCTTGGCGTGTTTGTTTCCCTGGATATGTTTTTGTTTTATGTTTTCTGGGAAGCAATGCTTATCCCGATGTATTTTATAATTGGAATCTGGGGCGGTGAAAGAAGAATTTACGCATCGATCAAGTTCTTTATTTATACGATGGCTGGCAGTTTGCTTATGTTGGTTGCTATAATCTGGCTTGTAGTTTACTCCGCAGAAATGCTCGGAGGATTTACAACAAACTTGCTTGATCTTTACAGAACAGGTCCAACCATTGACACAACAATCCAGGGATTTTTATTTCTTGCATTCGCATTAAGCTTTGCAATTAAGGTCCCTCTGTTTCCATTTCACACGTGGTTACCAGATGCACACGTTGAAGCACCAACAGCTGGCAGCGTAATTCTTGCCGGCGTTCTGCTGAAAATGGGAACGTACGGTTTTTTGAGATTTAATCTTCCATTATTCCCGCAAGCATCACTTGATTATGCAGGTTTAATATCTGTGCTTGCTGTCATTGGAATTATTTATGGTGCACTAGTTGCAATGGTACAAACAGATATGAAGAAGCTTGTTGCCTACTCATCAGTTTCTCATTTAGGCTTTGTAATTCTTGGAATATTTGCTCTAAACCAGGAAGCGGTACAGGGTGCGGTTATTCAAATGGTCAATCACGGTTTATCAACTGGGGCACTCTTCCTTTTAGTTGGAATGATTTACGAAAGAACACACACAAGAAAAATTGCAGACTATGGCGGTATCGCGAAAATAGTCCCATTCTTCTCTTTTGCATTATTATTTACCTCACTCTCTTCAATCGGATTACCCGGATTAAATGGTTTCATTGGCGAGTTTTTAATTCTTACCGGTGCATTCAAGTCAACAGTGCTTGGAAGCTGGTGGTACACAATTTTTGCTGCAACGGGAGTAATCTTTGCAGCAGTTTATCTACTGTGGATGTATAAGAAAATTGCTTTTGGTGAAGTCACAAACCCAAATATGAATTCCATTACAGATTTGAATTTCCGTGAGAAATTAGTTTTAATACCTATCTTCATTTTTATAGTCTGGATAGGAATCTATCCCAGTACATTCTTAAAAGTATCGGAAAAATCATCCGAAAAAGTTATCGAACAGGTTCTTAATCCCGCAAAAATAACCCTCGAATAAACAGGTATGATAAATAAGAAGTTATCCCTGCTAATCATACTTGTGCTCAGTCTTGTTTTGCTTCCTGTTGAATTAAAAGCTTCAAATCAGAATTCTATTGACACAACTGCAATAGCGGCAGCAAGTTCGAATTCTGTTCATCCGGAAGAACATCCTCTCCCTGATATATTTATGGTAATTCCTTTTATAACTCTTTTAATGATGATTGCAACCGGACCTCTTTTTTATCATAAGTTCTGGGAGAAACATTATCCAAAGATTGCCATCTTTCTTGGAATATTTACAGTCGGATATTATTTGATTGTTCTTCACGATACTCATACACCTCTACATACTCTCGATGAATACATTTCTTTCATTGCTTTACTTGGTTCTCTGTTTGTTGCTTCCGGAGGAATCCTTATTAAGATAGACAGAAAATCAACACCACTTCTTAATTGTATTATTTTCCTCTTTGGTGCAGTTATAGCAAATATAATTGGTACTACAGGTGCATCAATGCTGCTGATACGCCCTTTCCTCAAATTAAACAAGGATAGAATCAAACCCTACCATATAATCTTTTTCATCTTTATTGTAAGCAATATCGGCGGTGCACTAACACCAATCGGTGATCCGCCACTATTCTTGGGGTTTTTAAAAGGTGTGGAATTTTTCTGGGTAATCGGACACGTTTGGTACATCTGGCTGCCAACTGTACTTGCAATAATTGTAATTTTTTATTTCATAGATTACCGGAATATGCCTGATGCCGGATCTGAGATTAAATATTCAAACAAGATTGAGTTTAAAGGAATAAATAGTGTTTTCTTCCTGGCTATTATAATTATATCTGTCTTTATTGATCCTGCTGTTGTGAGCTGGGTTCCTAGTTTCGATCCTATACCAATCGGTATAAGAGAAATAATTATGATCAGTATAATATTTCTGTCTTATAAAACTGCGAAACCCGAAATTCTCAAAGCAAATGAATTTGACTTTGAACCGATAAAAGAAGTTGCATATTTATTTGTTGGAATTTTTGCAACAATGATGCCCGCACTTCAACTCATAGCAGAAGCTGCGAAGGTTAATGGTCAGGCACTAACACCAGGTGTTTTCTATTGGGCAACTGGAAGTCTTTCTGCATTTCTGGATAATGCACCAACTTATCTTAATTTTCTAAGTGCAGAAATGGGTAAGTTTAATCTGGATGTTAATATTCCAAGACAGGTATTACAGTTTGAACTCGAGCATCCGATTTATCTTTCAGCAATTTCTGTGGCTGCTGTATTTTTTGGGGCGATGACTTATATTGGAAATGGTCCTAATTTTATGGTTAAGTCAATCAGCGAAAGAGCAGGAATAAGAATGCCGAGTTTCTTCGGATTCTTGGTTAAGTATTCTATTCCTATTCTTCTTCCGATATTTACACTAGTCTGGTTAATTTTTTATTTTGGTGAGGTATAAAATGAAATCTCTTGATGAAATACTGCAGAACAACATTAGTGGAATGTATTATGGAAACAGAGTATTGCTTCCATTTCATTGCACCGTGCTTAAAATAGTTATCGAAAAAGATATCATCCAGGATTTCAGCTTAAGAGAAAAAGGCGCTTATGTTAACGAAACTCCAGAATACACAGAAATTTATTTTATAGATTATCCTGATATCGAAGCTAATATCTCCAGGTATGAAAACATAAAAATGGTAATTGTTGAAAAGGGTAAAGATATATTTGACTTCAGCACACACAAAAAAATTGCAATTAAACCAGAGGGCAATCACGTCCTGTCAGTTAAAGAACTTGATGAAAACATAATATTTATAGAGTAATTGTTATGATATACTTAAATGAAGTTTACAGTATTATGCCTCTGGTAATTATCGGGGCGGGAATTTTAATCTCAATCTTCATTGAGCTGTATTCAAAAAATGGGAAAGCAATTCTTCCATGGTTTTCCTTCGTGTTATTTATAGCAGCGGGATTTTATTCACTGCTTACAGTTCAAAACCAATCAGTTGTTTTCGAGGGTATGCTTGCAACCGGTGGAATACCAAACATATTCTATTTTATTTTTAACATTGGTGCCGCACTTGTTTGCCTCCTCTCGGCAGATTACACGAAAAAATATGGAATAAATTATTCTGAATATTATATCCTCATTCAGAGCTCGGTGCTTGGAATGATGATGATGGCTGGCGCAAAAAGTTTATTTATGATTTTCTTAGGATTGGAAGTGATGTCAGTCTGCTTTTATGTTCTTGCCGGCGTTAACAGGAAAAAAGATAAAGCGATTGAAGCATCACTTAAGTATTTTCTTCTCGGTGCATTTGCAACAGGATTTTTAGTTTATGGTATAGCACTTATTTACGGCTCAGCCCACACAACTTCTATTGACGTAATTACAGCCGGTTTCGCAGAATATTCAAGTGACATTATATTCCTGGTTGGTATTCTGCTTTTCCTGATCGGATTTTCATTTAAGATTGCTGCTTTCCCATTTCATATGTGGGTACCCGACGTTTACGAAGGAGCACCAACGACTGTTACAGGATTGTTTTCAACAATAGGAAAGGCAGCCGCTTTTGCTGCAATTATTGCAACCTTAACGGCATTATTCTCAGGTGAGAGCACAAGTATGTTTCTTCCTTACCTTGCGGTGCTTTCTATATTTTCAATGTTGTTCGGAAGCATTGTTGCTATTGCACAAAGCAACATCAAGAGAATGCTTGCATATTCATCCATCTCTCACGCTGGATACATTTTAATCGGTCTGGCAGCAGGCACATCAACAGGGATTGCTGGTGTTGTTTTTTATCTCGCTGTTTACACTTTTATGAACCTCGCAGCGTTCGGAATAATAGCTTTGATTGAAGGTGAAAATGATACCAATCTTGAAATCAATTCCTATTCTGGTTTAAGTACAAAAAGTCCTGTGCTGGCAGCATTGCTTGCTATTATAATGTTTTCACTTGCCGGTCTTCCTCCACTAGCGGGTTTCTTTGCAAAGTATTATGTATTTATCGCCGCAATAAAATCCGGATTAACGTGGCTGGCAATACTTGGAATTATTTCGAGTGTCATCAGTGTTTACTTTTATTTAAGGATTGTCGTACTGATGTATTTCAAAGAGGCAGATGGAGAAGTTGTTCCCTCAAAAAGTTATAGCGGATTTTTAGGAGTTGCAATTTCTGTTATAATGGTGATATTGCTTGGTATTATTCCTGGTTCATTACTGGATTTGATTACCTCGTTTCTATAATTAGTTTCAGTTCGCTTAGAATATTTTTTAATTTTTATTTAGATGATTCCACTCTATTCCACCAAACAAATACGTCAGGTTGACGACTACGCAATAAAAAAACTGGGCATTCCCGGTGTACTTTTGATGGAAAATGCTTCCCGCGAAATCTTTCAAAAAATTTCTGAGCTGGTTGATTATTCAGGCTTTCCCAGGATTGGCTTTGTTTGCGGTAAAGGAAATAACGGCGGTGATGGTTTTGCAGCGGCAAGACATTTTTCTAATGCCGGTTATGAAGTTGTTGTAATCTACCTCGGAACGGAAAAAGAAATGTCCGAGGATTGCAGATTTAACTATCAGGTTTTGAAAAAGCTTTCTTCATCGAACAAAAAAATAACTATCAAAAAGTTTAGTTCGATAACTTCACTTAATTCATTAAAGCAATGCAAAATTATTTGTGATTCATTACTTGGAAGCGGGAGTCAGGGTGCTCTTAAAGAACCTTATCTTTCGATCATTAGATATTTGAATAAGCTAAAATCAATAAAAGCTGCTATTGATATTCCAACCGGATTGAGCGCTGACACTGGTTTCGCAGAGAATTCTTTTAACGCTGATTTCACAGTTACACTTGGTCAGTTGAAAAAAGGATTATTCTTTAACGATGGATATCTTTATTCAGGCGAAGTTGAAAAAGGCGGCATCGGAATTCCTGATTCACTTTACGATAAATTTATACCAACTGAATTCCTGATTGAACCTGAAGATGCGTTAGTTGGTTTACCGGTCAAAGCAAAAAATCTTCACAAATATTCTGCAGGAAAAGTTTTAACAATCGCTGGTTCAGGATCACTACCCGGTGCAGCAGTATTAACAGCTGCATCAGCATTAAAGATTGGTACTGGCGCTTCAATTCTATGTTTCCCGAAATCAATTCGTGAATTCGTTCATAAAAAATTGGGAGAATTCGTTGTAAAAGATTATGAAGACGAAGGAAGAGAATATCTTTCGGAAAAAAATATTGACGCACTGAGTGAAAAAATAAAATGGGCAGATGTTGTTGCTATCGGTCCGGGGCTGGGCAGAGAAAAGGAAACGCAGAGAGCTGTAATTTCATTCCTCAAAAAATTCAGTTCAAAAAAAATAGTAATTGATGCAGATGCTATTTTCGCTCTGGGTAAAGGAAGATATAAAAAATTAAATCTTAAAAATTTTGTTCTAACTCCTCATCACGCTGAATTTGCTGCGTTGATTGGAATTTCAAATTCAGAATTAAAGAAAGATATCCTGAAGTACGGTAAAGCATTCGTTAAAAGAACAGGTTCTTACCTTGTTCTAAAAGGAGCACCAACAATAATTTTCACTCCCAATGAAGATGCACTGATCAACACAACCGGAAATCCCGCCTTAGCAAAATTCGGTACTGGCGATGTTCTTACAGGATTTATTGCTGGCTTGTTGGCTCAGAACAAAGATATCGAGAAATCAGTTGTGACAGCGGTTTACCTTCATAGTCTTGCTGCAGATCTTCTCGCAGAAAAGAGAACTAAATTAAACATATTAGCTTCAGATATTCAGAACTATATTCCTCAAACAATAAAATTCCTGGTGAACTCGGTTGTTTGAGTTTCTTGAAAAAAGAAAAGTCTGGTTAGTTTACGTTCCACTAACAATCTACTGGCTTGTATTATTTACAGCCACCACAATACCGGTAGAAAGATTACCAAGCGTAGGTTTTAGTGATAAGATAAACCACTTCCTCGCTTATTTTGTTTTGGCTGTTCTTGTATATCTTACATTGATATATCAGAGAAAGTCTAAATATTTGTTCGACAAAGCTGCAATTGCTACGATAGTAATAGGTTTGTTCTACGGGGCAGTAGATGAACTTCATCAAATGCTTGTTCCCGGTCGTTTTGCTGAAACATGGGATTGGGTTGCTGATGCTTTGGGTACTTTGGCAGGAGTTGCAGTAATTAGTTTTTTAATAAATAAATTGAAATACCGGCTCGAATTTAACCGGGCTGCTTAAATTTTGTTGTCTCTGGAACTTTATTTAATAATAATCGTAAAAGGGGCAGAAACTAAGTTGACAATACAGGTATCATTTAGTAATTTTTCAACAGTTAAATGCTTTTATTAGGAGAACCGAAATGAAACTAAAAAATCCAATTGCTGATTTAAGACTTAAATACAAAAGAACTTTTGAACTTAGTCTTATAATAGCTCTTGCCATAATGATAGTTGCCTTCAAATTCTTTCCCGATGTATCATCGGGTGGACTAGAGCTTGATGCTACACAGGAACTATTTACTGTTGAGGATATCCAGCAGACTAAACAGGAAAACCGCCCACCTCCGCCACCGAAACCTCCCATTCCAATTGAAGCACCATCAGACGACGTGCTTGAAGATATTGAAATCGGTGATACCGAAATAGATTTTGAAGCAGAGATGGAAGCTCCTCCACCTCCGAAAGAGGAAAAGAAGATAGAAGAAGAGCCAACTTACTTTGTCGCAGTTGAAGAAATGCCGGAACCGGTTGGCGGAATAAAAGCTATTCAGGAAAAAATAAAATATCCTGAAATTGCCAAACGTGCCGGTGTTGAAGGTAAAGTTTATATTTTAGCATTTGTTGATGAGTCAGGAAACGTTACTAAAGCCCAGGTTCTTAAAGGTATTGGTGCAGGTTGTGATGAGGAGGCCCTTAAAGCAGTTCAAAATACTAAATTCAAACCCGGTAAGCAGAGAGGAAAACCAGTTAGAGTACAGGTATCCATTCCTGTCATATTCAAACTTCAATAGCTTTAAATAGGCGTCCAGTGGACGCCTTACTTATTTCCCCAAAAGAAACAATATATTTCACTAATCACGACTTTTCTCTAACCAATAACCATCTAATGTTATTTGATATTCATTATTGTCTGTTTAGCTTTCTATTAATGTTTTAAAGAAATACTATAATTATTCCAAATCATGATCCTTTATTCTGAGCAACAGCTCAACTTCTACATAATTATGCTATGCTGAAAAATTCAAACAATACATATTTATTTGTCATTAATTTTCTTCTAATTCTTCAGCTTATTTTTCTCTTTGCTATCAAGTATATCAATCAGGATCTGTCACTGATTTATTTCTCACCATTATTAACCGGAAATGTCATTAACCTATTGATCTACCTGGGATTGATCCTGGGGATTTTCCTTGGATTGACAAATAAAAAGTTTGCGCTAACAAAAAAAACGATCAATTCTTTTTTAATAATAAGCTGGTTTTTACTAATTATTTCTTTACTAAGTACAAAATTTAAAATTATCGCAGAGAATGTTTATTTCTATGAACAGCCGGGTGATAAAGTTTTGACCGGAATTCTTTTTCTGCTTTTTCTTCTTTCACTCTTATACTATTTGGTTTTAATCTGGAGCTATTTTTTTGGGAAGAAGAGACCAGCTTTTATTCAAAATTTCACAGGAACAGTTTTGATTAGTATTGCTTCGCTAATATTAATTCTGCTTTATATTGACAATGTTGGTTATGCATCTTCAAGATGGAGTCTTAAAAAAAGCGAAAAAAATATTGCTGTTGTTTTGGGTGCTGCTGTCTGGAGCGGAAATATTCCCAGCCCGACTTTATCTTCACGGGTTGATAAAGCTGTTGAGCTTTTAGATAATGGATTTGTTGGGAAAATTGTTTTTACCGGAGGCAGCGCACCTGGTGAATTACCAGAAGCAGAGGTTGCGTATGAGTATGCTAAAGTTAAAGGAATTGATACTTCAAAAGTTTTGCTTGAGAATTCAACTGCCAACACTGCTGATCAGATGAGATGGATAAAAAATAACCTCATCGAAAAAGCTGATTCAATTGATGATATTATTATTGTCTCAGATGCATATCATCTTCCAAGGGCTATTGAAATAAGTAAATTCTTTGAATTGGATTTAAAGGTAGCTGAATCTGACCACAGACAGGATGCCCGGGATAAACTCCTCACTAAAATCAGGGAAGCGATAGCGTTATTCAACTTCTGGAATTTTGCTTTGTGATAAACTGTTTTAATATTAGTATCAGAATTTATAAACGACTATTATAATAAGATTTTGTTCTTAATATGCTGGCAAACAAATCAAAAAGAAGAATTGTAAGAGAAAAGGTTCTGCAGATATTATACGCTTATGAAATGAATCAAGAATCTCTTCAACCGCTTTCTGTGGATATTCTTAGTGATGTAGCCGATGAAGCAGATAAATCATTCGCACAGGAACTCATCAGAAAAGTTCTTGATAATGCCGCTAACCTTGACAGCAGAATTGTGCAGCGGGTAACAAACTGGGAAATGAACCGTATCGCACTAATCGATAAAATTCTTCTTCGTATGGGAATATGTGAACTTTTATACTTCCCGGATATACCGCCTAAAGTTTCAATAAATGAGTCATTAGAAATTGCAAAGGATTTCAGCACTGCAGGAAGTGCAAAATTTATAAATGGAGTTCTTGATGCAATTCTGGATGACGAAAAGAAGGAAGGGAAACTTAATAAATCTGGCAGGGGACTTCTCGAAGAATCAATCTCACCTTCAAGGTAACTGATGAAAGAAAAGGGAAGAGTATTTGTATGGACTCTATTTGATTTTGCTAACACTGCTTTCTATGTAATTATTCTCACCGTTGGTTTCCCTTTATATTTCAAAGAGATAATTACAGAAAGTGCACCCAATTCAGATTTCCTTTGGGGGTTGGCATTCAGCATTTCTATGTTAATTGTAGCTGTAATCTCTCCATTGCTTGGAGCGATTGCTGACTATGGTGTGGGCAAGAAAAAATTTCTTGCATTCTTTACTGCTTTATGCATAGCAGCAACAGCTTTACTCTTCTTCACAGGAAACTCGATGATTTTCTGGGGAATATTTTTACTTGTGCTCGCGAATATCGGTTTTGAAGCCGGACTTGTTTTCTACGATGCTTTTCTTCCTGAGCTAACAACCGAAAAAAATTACGGAAGAGTGTCAGGATATGGTTTTGCGATGGGTTACGTCGGTTCGCTCATTACACTTCTTATCGTTTTCCCATTATACCAAGCTGGTTTTGAGGAAGCAAATCTTTTTAATATTAAGATAAGTTTTATTTTAGCTGCAGTTTTATTTCTATTGTTTTCCCTTCCGCTGTTCATTTATCTGCCCGATAGGCAGCATAAGATGAAATTCGAAACCAAATTCATCGCTGAAGGTTATTTGCGTCTTAGATCTACATTCAGGGATTTTAAAAAATATAAAAATATTGCCGTATTCCTTATCGCATACTTTTTATATATAGATGGAGTGAACACAGTAATAATATTTTCATCAATATTCGCCCGAGAAACATTAGACATGGATTTTCCTGAAATAATACTTCTATTTGTTATTGTTCAAACATGTGCAATAATCGGTTCGGCAATTTTTGGAATTATTTCTGACCATATTGGACATAAAAAAACTTTGATAATAACTTTGCTGATTTGGATTGGAATTGTGACTTCTGCGTTTTTTGTTGAAGATAAAAATCTCTTTTACATTATAGCTGCGTTTGCAGGTATCTCGCTCGGTTCCTCTCAATCAACCAGCAGAAGTTTAATGTCACTACTTACTCCTACTGAAAAGAAAACAGAATTCTTCGGATTTTATTCATTCTTTGGTAAAGCTTCGGCGATCCTTGGACCTTTTGTCTTCGGGATCATATCTTCTGAAATTAATCAACGCGCCGCTATAATTTCAATCGCTTTCTTTTTTATTGTAGGATTGCTGATTTTGACGAGAGTAAAGGATCCACAAATAATCGATAATCAATAAGTTTAACTATCCAATAAATTAAGAATTCTATACTGACCTAACTTAAGTCAATTGCCATTTCTTCATAAAGTATCAAGAACTGTAAAATTTATGCTTGCTGCTCAAGGGTCTAAAGTATCTCTCTTACAATACAATCGAATAATTGCTTGATAATGAAATAATCATCGCACTTTATTAATTTTGGTAAAAGATAAAAAATTAAATGGAATTATTACTTTTATATCTATTTATTGCTGTATTCATATCTTTTCTCTGCTCGTTTCTGGAAGCGATACTTCTGACTATCACTCCATTTTTTATCGAGGCAAAGGTAATTGAAGGAAAAAAGTATGGAATTCACCTTCGTAATTTTAAGAAAGATATAGATAAACCGCTTGCAGCAATTCTTACATTAAATACTTTTGCACATACGATGGGTGCTGCAGGAGTTGGTGCACAAGTGCAGATAATCTGGGGGAACGAATATCTTACAATTGCTTCAATCATTGTTACAATCGTAATCCTGATTTTTTCCGAAATACTTCCTAAAACTCTCGGAGCTACTTATTGGCGTTACTTTGCTGGTTTTGCCACCATCTTATTAAGAATTCTCATTTTCGTATTGTATCCTTTTATTGTGATAAGCCAGCTCTTTACGAAAATATTAAAGGGTAAAGAACAAAAAGCTATCGAACGAACGGATATTGAAGCAATAAGTGAATTGGGTTACAAAGAAGGAATAATTTCAAAAGATGAATCAGAAATCTTTAAAAATCTTTTTCGATTTGGTTTGAGAAAAGCATATTCTATAATGATTAACAGACAGGATATTGTGTGGGTTGATATAAATGATCCTCCGGATGTCAATAATCAGCTTATAATCAACAGCAAATATTCCCGTCTGCCTTTATGTGATGGTTCAATTGATCAAATTGTTGGAGTCATAAGTGTAAAAAATTATTCTATGAGTTATGAGGAAGGTAAAGACTTGAATCTTAGGGATCTGGCTATACAACCTATATTCGTTCCCGAAAATATAACAGCAATAAGAATCCTGGAACGATTCAGGGAGACAAAAATATATATTGCTATTGTAGTTGATGAGTACGGTTCAACCGAAGGAATGATCACACTGCACGATCTAATCGAAAATGTTCTTGGTGATCTGCCGGAAAGACACGAAGCTAATGAATTACCAATATTTGAAAGAGAGGATGGATCACTGCTGATTAATGGCGATATTCTTATTGATGAGTTAAAGGAAAAATTAAAAATAATTTTTGAACATCAGGATGAATATATTACTCTCGGTGGATACATTATGTTTAAACTAAATAAGATTCCTCAGACCGGAGATAAGTTTAAAGAACAGAATTATGTTTTTGAAGTTGTGGATATGGATGGCAAAAGGGTAGACAAAGTGCTGGTAATAAAAGAATAAAATTGTTCGTTCAAAGGAATTTAAAATATCCCTTTATTTGTTTTTCACTTTTAGTATTCTTTCGATAATCTCTTTCGCTATATCGGGGTAATCCGTTTCAATACCGTCCACACCAAATTCTAAAGATTCAATAATTGCTTCTTCACTATCAACTCCCCACGAAACAATTTTATAACTCCGGGACTGTGCAGCTTCTGCAAATGAAGCAGAAAGAAAAACCCGATGTGGCTGTAAATAATCGACATCGATATTAAAAATACTTCCGTAAGTAATTCCACGGTCTATTATCATATCCAGCCAGGGCACACGGAATGTATAGACATATAAGAGCTGAATATCCGGTGCCAGCTTTCTTAATCTTTCAAGAACTTTAAGATCGAAAGATTTTAAAATAGTTTTAGTCTCTATTTTATTTTTTCTAATCAGCGATATCACATTTTCTTCGATGCCCGGATAAGTTTCATTGCCTTCCTTAAATTCGATGAATAGTAGCACAGAATCAGTGAGTATATTAATTACCTCCTGCAGAGTAGGGATAGTTTCAGTATCGAATTTACTGTCAAACCAACTGCCCGCATCTAATCTTTTCAGTTCATCTAAAGTAAAATCAATAACATTTCCTTGTCCATTAGTTGTTTTATTGACTGTGGCATTATGAATTGCGACAGGAATCTTATCCCTGGTTTGTCTAAGATCAAGTTCGATTGCATCAGCACCAAGTTCAATGGCTAATTTAAATGCGGCAATTGTATTTTCGGGAGCATAAGCCATAGCTCCCCGGTGGGCAATTATCATAGGCTGTGAATAAATTTGTATGCTGATGATGATGAAGATAAAAAAATATTTTTTATACATTAAAATGATGACGAGTAATGAAAAAATTAGTATTAGATACTCAAATGATGCTGCTTATTTTATTTAAATATACAGTCGTTATCTTAATATCTTATACACCGCTTTCCCTGCCGACTTCTCAACATTCCACTCAAAATTAATCTTCTTCTCTTCTTTTCTTACGTCACAACTTTGGTAGCCGCAAAATTTGCATAGCTCGGTAACGCAGTAATCGAAATGTATTTTTATTTGTGAGTTGGGGAATTCCTTTTCAAGCTCTTCATCAATTCGTTTCTCTTCGGTGTGCGACTGCTCAATCGTAAAATAGTAGGGGAGTAATAAATGAAAATCTATGTACGTTCTATCACCCGATTGCCAGTAACGCAGTTCGTGAATGTCAATCCAGTAATCTTTTTTAATTGATATTAATCGGTCGGAAATATTTTTCAGAATTGCTGGATTTGTTTCGAGCATCAATCCGCCGATAGATTCCCTGATCAGTTTATAACCTGTGAACAAAATATTCAGCGCAACGACTATCGCAAGGATAGGATCAAGAAGAACAAAATCAGTAATGATAACCAGGGTGATACCTACAATTACTCCAATGCTGGTATAAGCATCCGTTAAAACGTGTTTACCATCCGCAACAAGAGTTATCGAATTAGTTTTCTTTCCTGTTCTGATTAAATAATATCCAAGCCCAAGGTTGACAACGCCTGCCACACTGATGAAAATTACACCTATGTTCAGCGATTCTAGAGTTGGACCTGCGATAATATCCAATACTGCCTGGTAAATAATAAAACCGGCAGCCAGAACAATTAAGAAGCCTTCAACGCCGGCGGAAAAATATTCTACATTTCCGTGTCCGTAAAGATGAGATTCATCGGCAGGTTTTGAACTGAGTATAATGCTGAATAAAGCCATTCCTGTAGCAGCAACGTGGACTACTGATTCCGCAGCATCAGAAAAAATTGCAACTGAACCGGTGATAAAATATGCCGTCATCTTTGTTACGAACATTCCAATGCCGACTGCCAAGGAAATGTAAGCAGCTTTTTTACGAAGATTTATTTGATCGGTTCTGTTCATAATAAATTCTAAACGATAATGCTCTTCATATTCTTTCTATCTAAGATTTTAATGCGCCAACCTTCGAGGTTAGAAAGGATTAATCCAGGCTCTGAACCTCAAAGTTTTTCGTTCACAAAAAATTTTTATAAAGCAGATAACTTCCTTGCAGCTTCTTTTAGTACTTCATCAGATTTAGCGAAACAAATTCTGATCAGTGATCTGCTCTTTCTATCTTCATAAAAAGGTGAAAGCGGGATTACTGCCACACCAATCTCTTTTGTGAGATATTCAGCAATTTCCATATCTGATTTAGAGGAGACATCTGAATAATCCAAAAGCTGAAAGTAAGTGCCTGAGCATTTTCTAATTTTGAATTTTTCAGCCGGAGGCTGATCAGCTTTTAGCTGAGACTTTTGAATTTCACTCAGAAATACATTGCGTTTAAGCTCATAAAATTTACCGAGCGAAAGATATCTGTCTTCCTGCTTCATAAACTCAGCGTAAGCATATTGAATAGGAGTGTTCACCGAGAATACAATAAACTGGTGCATCATTCTGAATTCTTTTGTGAGAGCTTCCGGAGCAGCACAGTAACCCATCTTCCAACCGGTGGTGTGATAAGTTTTTCCGAATGATGAAATGACAAATGTTCTTTTTGCTAACTCCTCCGAACTTGCAAGACTGACATGCTTCTTCCCGTCAAAAGTGATATGCTCATAAACTTCATCGCTCACAATTAATATTTCAGTTCCTTTTGTAATCTTTTCAAGCTCTTTAATATCATCCAGCGTGATTAAACTGCCGGTTGGATTATGAGGCGAGTTGATAATAATCGCTTTCGTTCTTTTTGAAATTTTCTGCTTTACTAATTCCCAGTTATATGAATAGTCTTCAGGATTTAGTGGAATGTAAACTGGAACTCCTCCATTTGATAAAATATCCGGAATATAGCTGTCATAAGCGGGTTCAAAAACAATAACCTCGTCACCAGATTTAACAACTGAAGTTATCGCTGTATAAAGTGCCTGAGTTGCCCCAGCAGTAACAGTAATTTCATTTTCAATATCATAGAACCTTCCGTAAAGCTTTTTTATTTTTTGTGAAATAGCTTCTCGCAAGTTTGGAACGCCCTGCATCGGTGCATACTGATTAAATCCTTTCTTTTGGAAGTGATGAACCAGTTCCAGTAACTCATCATCACAATTCCAATCGGGGAAACCTTGAGCAAGATTGATGGCATTATGCTCAACTGCCATTCGTGACATTATCGTAAAAATACTTGTGCCCCATTCGGGCAGTTTAGGATCAATATTCATAAGAAATTAATTTGATAGTAAAAACTGTGGATCTGCTGGTCTCATTTCATCGTAAATTTTTTTCAGCTCCTCGTAAGCAAAGCGGTTTCCTCTTTGAGCTGCCATTTTAAAATACTGGACTGCTTCAGGTTTGGAATGAGTAGTTCCTAAACCCTGGCTGTAACATAAACCGACCGTGACCATTGCGAAAAGAGAACCTTCATCGGCAGCTTTTTTTAGTTTTCTGAAATCTTCGGGTTTGTTGTAGCTGGTAAATTCATCTAACAGTCTTGAAGCAGTTAACCTGATCTCTGCTTCTTTACTGCCCAATTGATCAGCGGTTTTCCAAATTTCTATTCCTGTTTCAGGATTATTTCTGCCGAACCTGCCTGAATAATAATTTAAACCTGATTCAACCATCGCCGGCAGGTAATATGCATTTGCAGACTCATCAAGTAAATTAAGCGCATCCTGAATAGTAATTCTTCTATCGAAGCCAATTGCAGTCAGACCATACCATAAATATTTGGCAATGATATTTCCATTTTCACTTTCCCGCTGAACAAGCTCACCAAAACCAGGCTGTTGAGATAATTGCCAGAGTAAATACGCTCCGGCTGGTGAATCGTTTCTAAGTGCACGGTAATAATAAACGCCAGCATCTACAAGATTTTTTCGGTAATGAATTCCTTCCTCATACATTTTACCAAGAATAGATTGAGCTTCAGGGCTGCCATTTTCGGCAAGTGAACTAAGAATCTCGATGCTGCGCGGGGTTGAGAGTTCAATTAAACTTTTTGGATTATCGGCAAGCAGAATTTTTGACAGGCTGTCATTCCCGATCACTTCGATATTATCAATAAGCAAGCTGTCAGTAATTGTAACTGCAGAATCTGTGACTGTATCAAAATCAATAAAGACCAATCCTAGGTTGGATGTGAGGTTTTCTGATGGATCAGGGATTGGATTTTTATCTTCAGGTTTGTCTGAGCTTGTAATCATTGAATCAACCACTGTTCTTGAAACTCTTGGTTCAAGTTTTGCAACAACATCTTTGGCTGGTTCGTAATCATTATCAGCGGCTTTTTTAATCCAGTAATAAGCAAGATTATAATCTCTTTTGATAGTGAGATTATCGGTGTATAAAATTCCAACAACATACTGCGACTGAACCATTCCATCGTTAGCAGCACTCTGAAATGATTTAAACGCTTCAAATGGATCCCATCCAACACCAATTCCATTGATTAACAGAATAGCATAATTATATTTTGCTGAAGTGAGATTTTGATCTGCAGCCTTTTTGATCCAGAATACAGCCTGTGAGGTGTCAGCAGGAATACCTTCTCCAAGTAAGAATCTCAAACCCAATTCGTGCTGTGCCAAAGGATCACCTGCATTAGCTTCTTGTGTCAATCTGAATTTTTGCCATATCTGATAAGCGAGGTCAGGCCGGTAAAAATAAGGTGCAGTCTGCTGAGGTCTTTTGTTTTTAAAGGCTAAACTTTGAGTTGTGTCTTGAGAGTACACCGACGTACAGCACATAGCGAGCAAAAATAAAAATAACCAAAAACTATTTTTCAACAATATCCTTGCAAAAACTTCATAATATTAAAACAAATATAGTAGAAACAAGGAAGTCGGTTCAAGTAGATAAATTATGATTTAACATCTGCAATCAATTACCTATACAATCCTTTTTTATACTTAATGACGTGAAGAATTGCCAGGATAATAGCGGTCAGATTTCTTGCTTCTCCAAGAATCTGACTAAATACTCCAAGATCAGATTTTAATGCTAATCCCTTTTGAAATTTAATGTACTTTGTAAGTTCATCATTGATACGCCACTGTTCAGAGAAAGAACTTTGAAAAAGGTAATTACGATTTTCCGCATTATTTAACCAATCCTTTCTTAAATTTATCATTAAAGAGTCAGGTAAATCATAAATAAAGAATTTACTCAATCCAAATTCAGGATTGATTAATTGATCAATAATAAGATTATGTCTGATGCTGTCTAGGAGTGCTACATCATTTTGTTTGAGGGAGTCGACTTGAACAATGTTTGCTGAAATAATATCAGTTGGGAAGTAAATAATGAATGATAAAATGATTAAAAAAGTAATTAACCTTATCACGTGTTCATATAGCGTTTATTTTTAGCAAACAAAATTTTTGAGGATGATCTGTTACCTGATTTTAACAGCAGCTTTAGTTTTCTTAAAATACAACTTCATCGGTTTAAAGTAGTGCTCTTTCCAGCCCTTCTCATATTTCTTTTCATCACCACCTGGAAGATGAGTGTGAATGATTGTTAGCTTCGTTCCACTGTTATGCTTTTCAAAAAGAATTTCGAGCTTGGAATCAGGTGCACCATTAGGAAATTCAGTTGTTCGCCAGTTTTGAACAATTCTTCCATAAGGCTGAAGTATGATGTTTGTCCCGGTGATATAGCCATTCCATGCAAAGAAATGTGAGCCTTGCCTTGGTTCAATTTGTGTTTTACTTCCTGTAAACGCTGAATGAGCTTTACTGTTCAACCATGAATCATAAAGCTTCTTGGCACTTACCGGAAAGATTTCAGATATTTTAATTCCTTGTTCCAATTATTTAAACCTTTTTTATTAAGAATAATGAATTTCCTGCCTAATGGCAAATCCTTATTGAAAAAATTTTGTCGCATGACCATTCAGGTTTATTAGCCGAAGGGTATTTATATTATCTGCAAATTGCTAATAAATCAACCTTAGTCTATATTTGAAACCAAAAAAAATCCAAATGTCCCGCAGAAAAAAAGTAAAATTCATATTTATAACGGGTGGTGTTGTTTCATCATTAGGTAAGGGAATCACTGCCTCCTCACTGGGTTTGCTCTTAAAGCAGCGTGGATTTAGTGTAACAATTCAAAAGTTTGACCCATATATAAATGTTGATCCCGGAACGATGAGCCCTTTCCAGCACGGTGAGGTCTACGTTACTGATGATGGTGCTGAAACTGACCTCGATCTTGGTCATTATGAGAGATTTCTCGATGTTAATATGACCCGTGCAAATAATACAACCACAGGTCAGATTTATAACGAAGTAATCACCAAAGAAAGAAGGGGTGATTATCTTGGTGCCACTGTGCAGGTAATTCCTCACATAACAGATGAAATTAAAAGAAAATTAGTTCGTCTTAGTGAACTTGGAGAGTATGAAATAATAATTACAGAAATTGGCGGAACTGTTGGTGATATTGAAAGCTTGCCTTTCATCGAAGCAATGAGACAGCATATGCTTGAATTTGGCAGAGCTAATTCGATGGTGATTCACGTTACTCTCGTTCCATATATTGCCTCTGCGGGTGAAGTAAAAACAAAGCCAACACAGCACAGTGTAAAAAACTTATTAGAGCTTGGTATTCAGCCCGATGTTTTAATTTGCCGATCAGAAAAAAAAATAGCAAGAGAGATTCGTGAAAAAATTGCTCTCTTCTGTAACGTTGATTCTAAAGCTGTTATTTCAGCTTATGATGTTCACTCGATATATGAAGTGCCACTCGTGCTTCTCAAAGAAAAACTTGACACGCTTGTTACTACCCGTCTTCACTTACCAGAGAGAAAAATTAAACTTGATGAATGGGAGAATTTTGTTGATGGAATAAGAAATCCTACCAGAGAAGTAGAGATTGCAGTTTGCGGTAAATATATCACTCACCTCGATGCTTATAAAAGTATAATGGAAGCTTTTATTCACGCTGGTGCTGCAAACCAGGTTAAAGTCAAAATGAAACCAATCAATGCGGAAGATTGCGAGACAGAAAAATTTGAGGACTTACTAAAAGATGTTTCAGGTGTGCTTGTTCCGGGCGGCTTTGGTGAAAGAGGAATTGAAGGAAAGATAAAAGCCATTCACTATGCGAGAGAAAAGAAAATACCTTTCTTGGGAATATGTCTTGGCTTGCAATGTGCCGTTGTTGAGTTTGCCAGAAATGTTTGCGGAATGAAAAATGCCAACAGCTCGGAATTCAAAAAGACTAAATTTAATGTGATTGATTTGATGCCAGGTCAAAAGGATATCAAGGAAATGGGTGCAACTATGCGGCTTGGTGCGTATCCATGTTCTATTCAGGATAAAACAAAAGCTTATGCAGCTTACAAGACAAATTATATTTCTGAACGGCATCGTCATCGTTACGAAGTGAATAATAAGTTCAGAAAAAAGTTGATTGAGAAAGGACTTATTTTAAGCGGCTTATCACCCGACAAAGAACTTGTTGAAATGATTGAGCTCGAAGATCATCCCTGGTTTGTGGCTTGTCAGTTCCATCCTGAATTAAAATCCAGAGCAACTAATGCCCATCCTTTATTCAGGGAATTTGTTAAAGCTGCAATGGAACATTCGATCGGGAAAAATGGCAGCTGATACCTCGAAAGGATTTGCATCAATAAAATTAAATTCCCCGCCTGATTTGAAGAACCTTCATTTTAATAATAGCCTGATCATCTTTTCAATTTTTATTTTACTTTTTGGGTTCAATACTAATGTGAGGCTTTTTGCTCAACCGAATATTAAGTCAAAGATCACACAGGGGCTGGATGCATTATACAATTTTAACTTCTCTTCTGCTGAAAAAACTTTTAGTTCAATTATAAAAAACTATCCTGACCATCCCGCGGGTTATCACTATAAATCAATCAGCCATTTATGGTTCTTTCTTGATAATAAAGGGAAAGACCATCTGAAAAATTTTATTGCTTACACAGATACTTCAATTCAAAAAGCTGAAACAATACTCAATAGTGATTCACTGGATAAATTTACCTTGTTTCTGCTTGGCTCAATTTATGCAAACAGAACATTCGCATTTACAAGAGATGAAAGTTATTTCGATGCAGTACTGGCTGCAAGAAAATTCCATGCAATATTCAATCAGTTACTTGCAGAAGACAGTCTCTATTTTGATGCTTATATGGGAAAAGGATTGTTCAATTTTGCAATATCACAAGCCCCTCAAACGTGGTCCTGGGCAATAAATCTGGCTGGAATGACTGGTGACAGAATTACCGGTTTAAACTACCTTGAACTTGCTGCAAAAAAAGGGATTCTTACAAAAACTGAAGCTAAATTTTACCTTTCGCAGATTTACTCAGAGTTCCTGTTAAAATATCAGGCAGCGAAAAAAAATCTTAATGAATTGAATTACAGGTATCCCAAAAATTTATTGTTCCGTTTTACTTTAGCTAATCTTCAGGTTAAAATTTTCGAGTTATCTAGTGCTTCCCGAATCTATAAAGCAATTTACACCTCAACCGATACGAATTTTATCCAGTTAAAAAATTACGCAGGAATGGCTCTTGGAGATATACTTTATTCCAATGGAGATTACAATGAGGCAAGGAGTTATTATATAAATTTTCTTGAGAACTCAAATGACTCGCACTTTAAGGGAATTACGGCGTTGAAGATTGGATTAAGTCATCTCATTGAGGGAGATTCATTATCTGCTTTATTATACTTCGATAAAACAAGTGAAGGTAATAAAGATCTGGATTATGACTATTTCGCAAAAAAGAAAGGCGAGCAATATCTTAATAAACTTCCTGACAGAGACGAATTAAAATTAATTCTTATCAGGAATATGATTGATGCCGGTAAGCTCATAGCAGCAGTTGATTCACTTGAAAATTTTATTGAGCTGCCGATCTCAGATACCCTGAGAACTGAAGCAGCATTATATTTGAGTGAAGCTTACTTCAATCAGGGCAAATACAAAAAGGCCCTTGAGTATGCAATTGCAGTTTTTAGTTTTGATGATTGCGAATCGTGGGTAAAACCATTTGCTTGTTACTTTGCTGCAAGAGCAAGTAAAGAAATGAAAAATAATGTAGATGCAGAATTCTTTGTTGGTTATGCGAGCAACTTCAAAAATTATTTTTTCGAAAATAAATTGAATGACAAGTTGAGTTTTCTTTCCTTCCTCCTTAAAGAAAAATAAAAGAGTGCTCAACTGCTGCAATTTGATAAATTTAACCTCTTTAAGTAGTTTTGCTTAAATAATTTAATGGTAATGTGTTAGCAATTGCGGTCTTTGTTTCTGGTCGGGGTTCAAATCTTCGAGCTGTACTGGAGTCACCAGCATTAAAAAGCCTAATTGAAGTTAAAGCTGTTGTTGGTGATAAACTTGAATGTCCTGCATTCGATATAGCAAAAAATTTTTCAATCCCCGTATTTACTGTCGGTAAGAAGGAAGGTTTTATTTCCTTTGATGATTTAATTACTGTTCTCAGAAATTTAAAAGTAGAATTAATTGTTCTTGCAGGATTCTTAAAATTGATTCCTGAGAATTTTGTTAAATCGTTTCGTAATAAGATCATTAATATTCATCCTGCACTTCTTCCTTCATTTGGTGGTTCGGGAATGTACGGAATGAATGTTCATCGGGCGGTCTTTGATTCATCTGCGCAGGTATCGGGAGCATCGGTTCATTTTGTGGACGAATCTTACGACACAGGCAGAATAATTGTCCAGCGTTGTGTAGATATTTCTGATGTCAATACGCCAGAAGAGATAGCCGAACGTGTCTTACGCATTGAACATCAACTCTTGCCTTATGTGATTGAGAAGATAGCCCTTGGCAAAGTCTTTGTTGATAATAATAGGGTTAGAGTCGAGACTTAATTTTTATTCATCCAAACCTCATATGATGCTGTGAAAAAATTAGCACTAATAAGCGTTTTTGACAAGACTGGAATAGTAGAATTTGCCAGAGGATTAACCGAAAATGGATTCGATATAATTGCCACTGGTAATACATTCAGGCTGCTTAATGAGAACAAAATTCCTGTAACCGAAATAAGAGATTTAACGGGCTTCCCTGAAATTTTTCACGGACGGGTTAAAACTCTTCATCCCAAAATAAGCGGCGGTATTCTGATGCGGAGAGATAACACTTCTGATGTTGAAGAAGCGCAAGCCAATGACATATCCCCAATTGAAATTGTTTGTGTGAATCTCTACCCGTTCAAAGAAGTTTCTAAAAATCCAGATGCTGATATTGATACCTTGATTGAGAATATTGACATTGGCGGACCGACTATGATCCGCGCAGCAGCAAAAAATCATAAATTTGTTTCTGTCATAACAAATTCAAAACAATATGCACCGTTTCTTGAAGAATTGAAGCTGGGAAACATCAGCTATGATACAAAAAAGAAATTTGCTGTTGCCGCATTTGCTCATACTGCTGACTATGATTCGCACATAGTGAATTCACTTGAAAAGAAAATGGATGTAAGTTCAAAATATTTCAGCAGAAGCTTCAGGCTTGCTTCGTCACTTCGGTATGGTGAAAATCCTCATCAGACAGCTGGAGTGTACGGAGAGTTTTACGATCACTTCGAATTCATTCACGGCAAAGAACTTTCTTACAATAACATTTTGGATTTAGTATCTGCAGTTGAATTAGTTGAAAGTCTCGGAAAAAATTCCTGCACAATTATCAAGCATAACAATCCTGCTGGTGCTGCAGTTAGTAAAGATTCGTTTGATGCATATGTCAAAGCATTAAAGTGCGATCCTGTTTCTTCATTCGGTGGAATTGTTGCTTTTACATCAATTGTTGATGAAAGGCTTGCCGAAAAATTAAATGAAATATTTTTGGAAGTAGTTTGTGCCCCCGAATATACTGAAGGTGCTATCTTAATCTTAAAAAAGAAAAAAGACAGAAGACTTCTGAAGCAGAAAAAATCTGTACTGAATGAAAAAATTACTTTTCGTTCAATACCTGGTGGTGCAATAGTCCAGGATAATGATTTGCTGGATCTGGATGAGACTAAATTAAAAACTGTAACTGATAAAAAACCTTCTGCGGCGGAATTGGAAGATTTAAAATTTGCATGGAAAATAGCAAAGTATACAAAATCTAATGCGATAGTTTTTGTAAAAGACAAAGCAACACTTGGAGTAGGTGCCGGACAGATGTCAAGGATAGATTCAGCAAAAATTGCAAAGATGAAAGCTGCAGAGCACGGGCTTGATTTAAATGGATCAGTTGCAGCATCCGATGCTTTTTTCCCGTTTGCAGATGGTTTAATTGAAATTGTAAATTGTGGTGCTGTTTCTGTAATACAGCCAGGTGGATCAGTAAGAGATCAGGAAGTAATTGATGCCGCCAACCAAAGAAATATCTCTATGGTCTTTACAGGAATAAGGCATTTTAAACATTAAGAGGAATTATGGGACTAATTGATTTTTTTTCTACTGACATTGCAATAGACCTTGGAACTGCCAACACTCTCATTTATGTGAAAGGCAAAGGTATAGTTTTGAACGAGCCGTCCATCGTTGCATTTGATAAGAGTTCGAAAAGGATTATTGCGCTTGGAAATAAAGCCAAGGAAATGCAGGGAAGGGAACATAAAGAAATTAAAGTAACACGACCGATGAGAGATGGTGTGATAGCTGATTTTGAAATTGCTGAAGGAATGATTCGTGCATTTATTAAAAGAGTAAAGGCTGGTGCACTTAGCAGCAGGAGAGTTGTGGTTGCTGTTCCCAGCGGCGTAACTGAAGTAGAAAAAAGAGCCGTGCGCGATAGCGCCGAGCACGCAGGAGCAAAAGAAGTTCATCTCATTGCTGAGCCAATGGCTGCGGCTATCGGTATAGGAATAGACGTTCATGCAGCTGTTGGAAATATGATAATTGATATTGGTGGAGGAACAACTGAAATTGCAGTAATCGCATTGTCTGGTATCGTCAACGAAGAATCAATAAGAATTGCCGGTGATGAAATGAATTATGCTATTATGCAATTCTTTAAAAGAAATCATAACATACTTATTGGAGAAAGAACAGCCGAAGCAATAAAATGTGAAGTAGGTTCTGCAGTTCCATTAAAAGAAGAAATTACAATTCAGGTTAAGGGAAGAGATCTTGTTGGAGGAATTCCTAAAACTACTGAAGTTAGTTCAGTTGAAATTCGCGAAGCTTTGAATGAATCAATTACTCAAATCGTAAATACGGTACGACAAACACTTGAAAGAACTCCTCCTGAACTATCTGCTGATATTCTTGACCGGGGGGTGATGTTAACTGGCGGAGGAGCGCTTCTTAAAGGTCTTGATGAAAGAATAAAAATGGAAACCAATCTTCCTGTCCATATTGCCGAAGATCCGCTCACTGCAGTTGCCCGTGGCGCAGGAAAGGTTATCGAAAATCTTAATGAATATTCAAAGGTCCTTATTCGTAACAGAAGATACTAATGTTCAAGCTGTTCTCATATGTTTGGAATCAATTCAGGGAATATCTGGTTCTTGTTTTACTTGTAATACTTAGCCTTACTCTTCTTACACAAAACGATAATCTGCAAGTTCAAAAAGTCAGAGCCGTTGCTTTCGGAAGTTTTGCCACTGTTACCTCAGTATTTTATGATCTCTTCAACTTCACTCAACTTAAAAATGAAAATAAAGCATTAAGAAAACTGAATGCTGAATTGATGGTTCAGCTAAGCATGTTAAGAGAACAGGGAATTCTTAACAGGGAGCTTAAAGGAATGCTTGGGTTTAAAGATACTGCCTCACTGCCAATTGTTCCTGCGACAATCGTTTCAAAATCTCTTTCTGTTACTCAAAACACAATTACATTAAATGCAGGTAAAAAAGAAGATATACAGCCTGGAATGCCTGTTATTAGTTACCGTGGCATAGTAGGAATCATTCAATCCTGTTCAGAAAACTTTTCGATTGCCAGAACATTGAAAAACGTTGATCTAAAGTTGACGGTTAAAAATGAAAAGAACCGACTTAACGGGATTCTGAAATGGGATGGTGATAAGCTGATGATTGTTGATGTTCCCAGAACTTATGATTTTGATATTGGAGACAGGATAGTTACCTCTGAGATTAGTTCTATCATTCCTGTTCCGATTCCAGTTGGTATTGTTTCAAAAATTGAAGAAGATAACTCAGGACTTATGAACATTATCCAGGTAGCTCCATTTGAAGAAGTTTTAAGTGTCGATAATGTTTTCATTCTTCTTATGGTTGAGAACCTAGAAAAAAATAATCTGGAGCTTAACTTCTATAAAAGGCAATGAAAATTAAATATATCATACCGCTTTTTGTGTTCATTCCTGCAGTCATAATACAGCTAACTTTAATACCGTTTATTTCAATTCAGGGAGTTGTACCTAATCTTATCTTAATTGCAGTTGTATACTTTTCTGTTGCTAACGGGCAGATTTTTGGAACGGTTACTGGTGCTGCATTTGGGCTTACTTATGATTTAATCTCAGGAAACCTGATCGGTAGTAACATGCTTTCGATGACTGTGGCAGGTTTTATTGCGGGATATTTTTCAGGAGAGACTAAGCGTGATAAATATCTCTATACATACGCATTTACTGTTGTTGTTTTTTTAAGTGCAATCGTTAATTCAGTTATATTTTCTTTTTTCTCGGTGATTGATTTCAACACGAATTTTTTACTCGCATTGTTTAACCACTCATTAATGCCTTCAATATATACTGCTGTAGTGAGTATTTTAGTTGTGATTGTTCCATACAGAAGAGCTTTTGAATCATGAAGACTGAAAATTTTGGTTCGTTAAAAAGAAAATCTATTGTTTATTCTGTTATAGTTGCAACAATGGTCATTCTCCTGGGAAGACTGTTCCAGATGCAGATATTGAACAGGGTGGAATATGATATGAAGGCTACTGATAACAGTATAAAAAGCATCGAACTGCAACCACTGCGTGGAGTTTTTTATGACAGGAATTATAAAGTTCTCGTCAGCAATGTGCCTGCTTACACAATAAGAATCACTCCTGCATACTTTGACACCAGCTTAAATAAAATACTGGAAGCAGTAATCGGAACAGAACCTGGATTTGTTAAAAATTTGCTTCAAAAAAATAAAATCTATTCCAGATATTTACCCGTAAAAGTCAGACGTGGTGTTGACTTTAAAGTAATTGCCTGGTATGAAGAAAATTCAGAACATTTACCAGGTGTTGATTATATAATTGAGATGCAGCGGTTTTACCCAGCTAGTATTATGGCATCACATACCTTCGGATACACCAAAGAGATTTCTCCCGAACAGTTAGCAAGAGAGAAAGACTTCTACAAGCCAGGTGATTATGTTGGTCACAGTGGGATTGAGAGGACTTATGAAAAACTGCTAAGCGGAAAAAAGGGATACAAGTATGTTTTGGTTGATTCAAGACAAAGACAAATCAGCAGATATCTTGATGGGAAAGATGACATTGCTCCTGTAAAGGGAAATGATCTTGTATTGGGTATCGAAGCATCGGCACAGAGAGTTGCCGAAGAGGAATTTATTGGCAAACGTGGTGGATTAGCAGCTATTGATCCATCAAGTGGTGAAATAATTGCAATGGTTAGTGCTCCTGATTTTGACCTGAACCGATTTTCCTATTTTACACCCAGAAGTTTTCTTGACAGTATATATAGTAACCCTTACACTCCATTGTTTAACAGAGCTACTATGTCCGTGCATCCGCCGGGATCTACATTTAAAATGCTCTCTGCGATTGCAGCACTTGATATGGGTGTTATAACAACTTCTACTACAATTACTTGCGGAGGTGGTTTTACTTTTGGCAGATTCTTTAAATGCATGCATAACCACGGGACAATTAATGTCGTCACAGCAATTGAAAAATCCTGCAACAGTTTTTTCTACCGGCTCATCTACAAAATCGGAATGGATAAGTGGAAAGAGTATTCAACAAAATTTGGTTTTGGTAGAATGATTGGCATTGATCTAACAGAGGAAGTTGCAGGGTTGATTCCTGATGAAAATTATTATATAAAACGATACGGTGATAACTGGCCAAGAAGCATTATGGCAAGTCTTGGAGTTGGGCAGGGAGAAGTAAGTGTTTCTCCGCTGCAGTTAGCTTTATATGGAGCCTTAATTGCAAATAATGGTAGAACGAAAACACCTCATATTGTTAGAGGGTATATAGATGATGATACGGAAGAACTAATCCCTCTTGAATATGAGGATATAAATACTGGTGTTAGTCAGGAAGCTATGGATGTCGTGAGAAAAGCAATGTACTTAGTAGTTAATGGAGCAGGAACTGCGAGACACATTAAGTTGCCTGATATTGATATCTGCGGGAAAACAGGTACAGCACAAAATCCTCACGGTAAAGATCATGCCTGGTTTGTTGGATTTGCACCGTACGAGAATCCGAAAATTGCCATTGCAGTTCTTGTTGAAAATGCTGGCTTTGGTGGAACACACGCTGCTCCGATTGCAAAAAAAGTAATTCAAGCCTATATGAACAGCTTTAAGGGTGAAAGAAAAACTTTCAAAGATGAAATTGCTGTTGTCAAAGTGAATTAAAAGAAATTAGTTAATGAGAATAGACTACAATATAAAAGATAAATTTGATTTTGGGCTCTTCCTGCCAGCTATGATTTTATTCGGAGTTGGTCTATTAGTTATTTATAGTGCAACGATAAACAACAGTTTTGCACAGGATAATTTTAATAGACAGGTTATCTGGGGGATAGTTGCCTTTATTATATTCTTCATAACGTACTCATTGCCAACGAATACATTCAAGTCTTTGGCAATTCCATCTTACCTGACCGCTTTACTTCTGCTAATAGCTGTTCTTGCAGTGGGCAAACAAATTTCAGGATCAAAAAGCTGGCTCGTAATTGGTGCAATTGGATTTCAACCATCCGAAATTGCAAAGATTGCTACGATCATGGCTATTGCTGCATTCCTTAGCAGGAATAATTCAAACATTGATTCTTTCAAAGATATTTTGATAGCGCTTGCTATTGGTTTCACTCCTGTTTTATTAATTCTTTTGGAACCCGATATGGGCACTTCCATAGTATTTATCGGAGTCATATTGATGATGTTTTTCTGGAAAGGGATAAGTTCGTTTTCACTCTTTGTTGTTTTATCACCTGCTTTTGTTGCTATTGCAGCTGTTTTTGGTACTATTTATTTTATAATTGCTTTGCTTCTCGTATTAACTTTTCTTATTGTATTCAAGCGGAATTTATTTTTCAGTGCTTCAATTTTTACAATTGGTTTATCCAGCGGATTCTTTGCGGATTATGTTTATCACGCATTAAGTCCTCATCAGCAGAGAAGGATACAATCATTCCTTGATCCTAATGCTGATCCACTTGGCTCTGGCTATAATACAATCCAGGCAAAAGTTGCAATCGGCTCAGGTGGATTAACTGGTAAAGGATTCCTCGAAGGAAATCAAACTCAACTGCAATTCATTCCTGAACAATGGACTGATTTTGCGTTTTGTGTTATCGGTGAGGAGTTTGGGTTTATTGGGTCCATCTTCGTATTAGGTCTTTTTCTTGTTCTTTTTCTTCGAATATTGAAACTAACTTTTAACACTAAGGATGAATTTTTAAGCCTGGTGGCAATAGGTATTTTATCAGTGTATCTCGTTCATTTTATAATCAATCTTGGAATGGTCGTTGGCATTTTACCTGTTATCGGGATTCCATTACCGTTTATAAGCTATGGTGGAAGTTCACTTCTGGTTAATATGTTTATGCTCGGAATATTAGCTAACCTTTACAGAACAAGAAAAAATTATACTTGATATCCTATGAATGCTTTTCAAAAACTTAGCGCTGCAAATAAATCTGGTAAATTTATTTGTGTTGGTCTCGATACTGATCCTAAAAAACTTCCCGAACATCTTTTATCCTCTGAAAATCCTGTAGTTGAGTTTAATAAAAAAATAATTGAAACTACAAAAGATTCGGCAGCAGCCTATAAGTTAAATCTTGCATTTTATGAAAGTGAGGGCATAAAAGGCTTAAACAATCTTGAAGAGACTTTATCTTTGATTCCTGATGATGTCCTTACGATTGCTGATGGAAAACGCGGAGATATTGGTAATACTTCTGCTATGTATGCGCGTTCGATATTCGATCATTTCAAATTTGATGCTTCCACTTTAAATCCGTATATGGGAAAGGACTCACTGGAGCCATTTCTTTCTTATTCTGATAGACTCAATTTTATTCTTGTGCTAACCTCTAATCCTGGATCGGCTGATTTTCAAAAGCTGCAATTAAAAAGCGGTGAAATGCTTTACCAGAATGTAATTAAGAATATTCATTCCTGGAATAAAAGTTATAATTGCGGCATTGTGTTCGGTGCAACAAATTTTTCAGATCTTTCAGAGAATTTAAGTCTCATTGGAGATTTACCACTCTTAATTCCGGGAGTTGGTGCCCAGGGCGGCAGTCTTGAAGAAATCACTAAACTTCTCTTTTCAAATAAAAAATATTCATTTCTTATTAATGTCAGCAGGGGAATAATTCAAAAGAGTGTCGGTGAAGATTTTGCAGAAGCTGCAAATGTAGAGCTTCAAAACCTGAATGAGGTTGTAGCTCAAAGCTTAATATAATGCAATAGTAAAGCAGCTCAGCACATTACAGTTGTGATAATTGACTTTTCTTAGAGCGCTCAACAGTTTGTAAAAAAAATAGAAACTACCTCATTTTGTATTTTCTTTATTGATAAAAGCAAATATCTTTAGCGCTGAGAAGTAGTCTTTAAAGGAATCTGATTAAGTAAAAATGGATATTCAGGAAAAATTAATATACGAGATCTGGAAAGAAGCAAAGTTCGTTAAAGAACTTATTGTAGATAACTCGGTTAGAATTGAAATTGTAGATCCTGGTACGCATAATAAGGATTCAGCAGGTCCTGACTTTATGAATGCCAGAATCAAGTTTGGAAATATCACGTATCTTGGCGATGTTGAAATTGATACCTTGCACTCTGACTGGCGGACACACGGTCACTTCTTAGATAAAAAATATAACAAAGTAATATTACACATTGTAGTTTCCCGCGATCGATACCAGCCATTTGTCTATTCTAAGGACGGCAGAAAAATTCATTCAATTTGTATTCTGGATTTTATTGATGAAAATTTCCAGACTGCATTACTGGAAGCAGTTAAAGCCGAAAAGCAAAACAGAAAATTTTTGATGCCTTGCTCGGGCAGGAATGATTCTGTTCAGAAAAAAGATAAGCTTGAATTTCTTCTTGAACTTGGAATAGAAAGATTCAGTAATAAGTCGAAACGTTTGCTCCAAAGATTAAAGGAGATGGTCTATCTAAAGGAGATGAATGTTCGTGAACCAATTCTCAAATACGATTTCGGCGAAGATTATTACAACAAAAAATATTCACCTTCTGATTTCAGCGACATACATATCTGGGAACAGCTTATCTACGAAATGATGTTTGAAGCCCTTGGCTACTCAAGAAACAAAGAGATTATGATGAAGCTTGCAAAGGCAGTCAATATATCTTTTCTTAATAATTATCGGGGCTCAGCCAATTTTGAATTTATAACCGAGAGTGCACTTTTCAATGTTAGCGGAATTATACCTCAGAAGCCAAGATATAAAGAGGAAGCAACAACAGAATACCTGCGAGAACTCCTCGAAACCTGGAACAACATCAAGGATAATTATGACGGGATGAAATTCAGAAGAGAAGATTGGAATTTTTTTAGGAGCCGTCCGCAAAATTTTCCAACAGTGAGA
>Ga0209498_1000089_pt1 | contig 49562 bp, 44 predicted proteins | sample WalLakDeSediment_FD_184131 | JGI IMG/M metagenome (GOLD analysis project Ga0209498, IMG submission 184131) | Lake sediment microbial communities from Walker lake, Nevada to study Microbial Dark Matter (Phase II) - Walker Lake 11/02/13 Deep... | ecosystem: Environmental > Aquatic > Freshwater >... | reverse complement strand
GTTAATGGTTTGCTCTTATGCATGGCCCCTGCAGATATTAACCTGTTTGAGAATGAAACAAGAATTTTCCATGATCATGTGAAATTTGATACACTTCTAAATTGAGCGATTTTTCTATGTCATTGCCAGGGAACTGAACCAATCTCAGTCAATTATTTTGAGATTGTCACGCACCCTTGGGGTTCCCGCAATGACAGGCTTATCAAACAGTTTCAGGAAAAATCGCTCAATTTAGAACACTGTTGGATTACCCATTTCCGCGAATCATTAATTGAATCAACAAAATGGTGAAACTCAGGTAATACGGCAATAATTATGCCACGTTGCAGGCATTGATAAAAAGACTGCAATAAATGGATTCATCTTCTGAATAACCAGAACAGGCATTGATTTTTAGTAAAAAAACCAAATATGCAATTAAATAGACTTGTTATGTTTAGAGGTTAAAAATTTTCCTTAAAAGGGCGTAAAGTCTTAAAAAATAAGAAAAGTCTAATAAAAATGGAATTAATGCCCAGAGTTTTTCAAATTTCAAATCTTGTTGAAACTTGAAAAACCCAAGACCAATTAAGATTTCGTTTTTATTTTACAAACAGGTTTTCCCAGGACATGGCGATTTTTTCCGTGGTTAATTCCGGGGGATGACCATGGTAGTAAGAGTCGTCTATGATATGGTCAATGATGTCCCTGGGCTGACAGGAGGAGAGACGCACATCCATGCGCTTGTAATACTGATCCATGAGGTGTTCGAAAACATCTCCCTTGAATTCAATGTTGTTGGACCGGCAGACCTTGATGAAAATCTTGCGGTATTCCTCCGGGGTTGGATGGTCCACCTTGATCTTGTAACGCATCCGGCGAAGGAAGGCCATGTCCACAAGATCCTTGGGATCCAGGTTGGTGGCGAAAATGACCAGCTGGTCAAAGGGGACTTCAAACTTTCTGCCCGTGTGCAGGGTAAGCAGATCAGTGCGCCTGGCCAAAGGAACTATCCACCGGTTGAGAAGAGTATCTATGTCCATATGCTGGCGGCCCAGATCGTCCACTATAAACAGGCCGTTATTGGCTTTCAATTGAAGCGGGGCTTCATAGAACTTGGCTATGGGATTGAAGTCAAGGTCCAGAGTACGCATGGTCAGTTCTCCACCGACCATGATAGTGGGTCTTTTCACGCACACCCACCTCTGATCACATTTGGGAGAGTCCTCGGTCTGCCTGATGGGCACGTGCACGGACTTGTCAAAAACAGTGATGATTTCCCCGCCCACAATTATGGCATGGGGAACATAGACGTCTCCAGGTAAAGCTCTGCCTATGGCCTCGGCTATAGTTGTCTTGCCGTTGCCTGGAGGTCCGTAAAGAAATATGGCCCGGCCCGAGCTCGCGGCCGGCCCCAGTGTGTTGAGCAGGGAATCACTGACCACCAGGTGGGAGAAAGCTTTGTTGAACTGTTCCGGAGTGATGATAATATTCATTACGGTCTGGAGCTCAATCTGCTTTCGATATTCGTTAAGGGTCACTGGAGCAGGTCCGGCATACCGGCAGATATTCAAAAGTTCGGCGGCTCTGTTGCGGCCAGCGTCGGTCATGGCGAACTTGTAGGATGTTTTGTACAGCTGGTCAGCGCCTTTGACTTCTATAAACCTTTCCCGCCGAAGCACTTCAATGGCCGTGTCCACCAGAGGAACGGGCAGCTTCACTTTTTCAGCCACCATGGGAATGGTGAATTCACCCATGAGCACCACGTGCTTGTTAATCAGATCCACGATAAAGGAGAGACTCAGACCGGTATCTTCAATGGTATTGGGAACAGGAGGTACCCTCTTGAAAAATTCGACCAGGTCCTTTTCATTGATAAAGCCAAGGCTTAAGAGATTATAACCCAGCCTGCCACCGGACATTCGTTGACGTTCCAGAGCTATCTGAAGCTGTTCTTCAGAGAGCAGCTTTTTTTCCACCAGTTTGGTGCCCAGAAGATCAATATTCTCCATAAAAGCGCTCCTTTAAGGTATTTCCGAATGATCCAGTCATTCCAAAAGTTATGGTTGCGTTCTGTCTGTGTTATGCCGTTTTATTTTTTGATAAATTCAGGATAACATCAAAAGAAAAAATACAGTTGAAGCATTACAATGCTTTTTATATTCAAGTCAACAACATCACATGACTTATCCAGGAGGTTTGAACAGGTCAATGCGAAATTTATTCTGAAAAGTATTTTTTCTGGATGATCATGCCCAGTACAGAAAATATGACCAGAACAAGGAGAGGCCACAAGGTTGAAAGAGTTATGGCCGCGTCAACGTCATCAAAGTGGAAGGCGGAATAAATGGCTGAGCAATAGATAAAGCCCTTGACAGTAAATCCCAAAGTTGTGCTGATGACAAAGGGGACAAGGCTGACTTTGAGGATCCCTGAGCTGTAATTGATAAAGGAGTGGGGAAATCCGGGCAGGCAGCGCAGAGCGCACAGCTGGAGAAAGCCTGAGTTTTTCTGTAGTTTCATGAAGACTTTTGATCTGGAGAATTTCAAGGTCCAGGCTGAAGACATGGATGAGGCGAAAAAATAGGCAGCTACCGCGCCGGTGACTCCTCCGGCAACAACAAGAACAGTAGCGGCTAAGGGCTGGTAAATCACGCCCAGGGTCCACATGATCAGTGACCCCGGAAAGGCCAGCATATAAAGAAGCAGCTGAATAAAGATGGATGCGGGGGGAAGCCACCAGGACTCAGCAAGATGTTCCAGCCGGGACACCAGCTCATCAATATCCACTATGCCAAATTTCTGGATAAGGATTCCGGTTGTCAGGATGCCCAGCAGGATCAAAACCTTGAGAATGTTTTTCATCAGGGAAGAGCTAAAATTTCCAGGAGAGATTGAGCATGATTCCGGGGCTGTTCTTTAATTTTTGCTTTAGTACGCGTTTTTCATTTTTATCGTAGACTTTCCATTTTCTTTCCAGGACATAATATGGTCCAAAAGCAAAAGACATGGACTTGACAGGCCTAAGTTCCATTTCCATGCCGAGTTTCATGGCCTGATCACTGAAGTAGCCTTTGTCCTGAACCGGGCTGTTGTTTTTGAGGCGGTAGATTCTGGCGGTGTACCCCAGATAAGCTTTGGCGGCCAGATTTTCATTGAATCCATATCTGATATTTGTTTCCGGGAAGCCGATGCGAGCGGACAAGCCCTGGTCTCCAGTAGGAGCATAAGCAATTGTGATCAAAGGCAGGACCCTGCTGGTGACCGGGTGATAAACACCGCCAGCTCCAAATCCTGCTGACCAGCCGTTATCAAAAATCCTGATGAATGAGAAATCAGCCCGAAGCGCGAATGAATCGGACATTTCCTTTTCAAAGTAACTGCCAATTGCTCCTCCCAGATTAAGCATCCATTCCTGGTTAAGGGAGAAGTTTCTTCTGGCCCTCAGAGAAACCCGGTGCAGGCCGGTCCAGGGAGTTCTGCCTGTCGCGCTTAGACCCGAATCCCGGGCCTTGTCCCAGGAGTAGTCGGTGTAATCATAGGCCATGGTGAAATAGGAATATGAACCCTCAATACCGAACCTGCTTGAAGATACTTTGGAATCAGTGCCTCTGATTCCGGAATTGAACAGGTGATCAAATTCTGTTTTAAGGGTTACCCTGTTCTGAGAAGCAGGCTGGGCAAAGGCAGGGGCTTGGGAGATAATAAGAAAAAAAGAGCAGAGCACAGAAAAATACAGCTTGTTCATTTTTCATCCTTTTTAAAAGCCGGCCGCATGAAGTCTTCAGGAATGAGCTTTTTCAGCAGCAGTTAGTTATTGAGTACATTCCTTCAGGATTCAGTTTACTGAAAGGATTTCCCGGATATTGAGGCGGATACTGGTCACGCCCTGGTAAGTGTTCAAAACCGGCGTGTATGCCAGGACCACCTGTTTCCCCTTTATGGATGCCTGCCCCCAGGTTTCCCCCCTTCTCCAGAACTGGGCCCGGAGACAAATGCCTGATGATGGATCCTTGAGATTAAATCTCACGTGTTTGTCCCTGCCGAAAAGGGTCTGTTCCAGCACCATAAGTTCAGGCGAGAGAAACACCGGGCGGGGGTTTCCAGGTCCCAGGGGCTGAAGAAGTTCAAGTTCCGCGATAAACTCCGGAGTAAGCTCCTTGAAACTGAGCCTGCCGTCAAGGAGGATTTCCCTGGAGGCTTTTTCAGGTCCCAGGGCACTGACAACCTCCTGGTCAAACATCCGGATGAAGTCCTCAAGTCTGTCTTCTTCAATGGACAATCCGGCTGCCAGACTGTGCCCCCCGAACTTTACCAGAACATGACTCAATGAACATAAACCCCTGAAGAGATCAAAGCCTTTTATGCTTCGTCCTGAACCTTTTATCAAACCGTTCTCTCTGGTCAGGACAAAGCATGGCCGGTGAAATTCATCAACTATTCTGGAGGCCACAATTCCAATGACCCCGGTATGCCACTGGGGATTAAAAAGGACCAGGGCCCGGTTTTTGAGCATGCCAAGGGCCATATCCCTGGCCTGAGCCAGGATCTGTTCTTCGGTTTTTTTTCTCTGGTCATTGAGCTTGTTGAGTCTTTGGGCCAGTTTTTGAGCCAGTTCATGGTCATGAGTCAGCAGCAGTTCCAGGGCCATGACCGGATCATCCAGTCTGCCTGCCGCGTTTATCCTGGGGCCCAGGGCGAATCCAACCTCACCGGCGCCGATGTTCTCTCTGCTGTGTATGCCGCTTATTTCCTTAAGAGCGCGGATGCCGGGCCTTTTTGCCTTATTCAGAAGGAGAAGACCGTTTTTGACCAGTATTCTGTTGGTCCTGTCCAGCTCAACCAGATCAGCAATGGTCCCCAGGGCAACAAGATCAAGAAAGTCTCTGATATCCAGGGCTTCTCCGGGCAGCAGGTTATTCAGGGCAGCCATGAGAAAGAATGCCGTGCCCACTCCTGACAATTCAGGATGTGGGCAGGAGCAGACCTTGGGATTAATAATGGCGTGGGCCTGGGGCAGTGATTCTCCGGGCTGGTGGTGATCAGTCAGAATGACTTTCATGCCCAGTTCCACGGCCCTGGCAATTTCATTGAGGTTGGAAATGCCGCAGTCCACCGTGATCAGGGTTTTTACATCTTCCCTGGCCAGACTTTCAATTTCCTGACAGTTAAGTCCGTAACCATCTTCCAGGCGATGGGGCAGAATAGGCAGGATATCAAGGCCCCGCCTGGTGAAAAAATCCTTGATCAGGGCCACGGAAGTTATTCCGTCAACGTCATAGTCTCCCCAGACAGCGATTTTTTCATGTTTACTTATGGAATCAGCTATGATGGAAGCGGCTCGGCCAAGACCGTCCCATTCTTCCAAAGGGCTTAGATAGCGCAGACCAGGACTGAGGAAAAAATGCATATCCTCATAAGTGGTCATGCCCCGCTGGTATAGAAGACGGCAAAGGGCGGGCGAAATCTCAAGGCTTTGGGCAAGGTCTGAGATCTTTTGACTGAGGAAAAAATGCATATCCTCATAAGTGGTCATGCCCCGCTGGTATAGAAGACGGCAAAGGGCGGGCGAAATCTCAAGGCTTTGGGCAAGGTCTGAGATCTTTTCTGATGGCGGTTCAGGTTCCCTGAGGAGCCAGTTTATTTTTGTTTTTGGATTTGTCGGGTTCACTTACAAAGTTCAAAGTTCAAAGTTCAAAGTTCAAAGTTCAATGTTCAAAGTTCAATGTTCAAAGTTCAATGTTCAACGTTCAATGTTCAACGTTCAATGTTCAACGTTCAATGTTCAACGTTCAATGTTCAACGTTCAACGTTCAACGTTCAACGTTCAAAGTTCAAAGTTAAGATAGATAAATCGAGCGGTTAAAGACGATACCGAGCCGAATCAGTTTACCCGACAGCATCAGGTCAAACGGCTTTTGATGTCGCGTAATGTCTGGACCGGATCCGGGCTTTGTGTTACCGGACGGCCGATAACCAGAAAATCCGCGCCGGCTCTTTGAGCCTGTTCAGGCGTGACGATCCTTTTCTGGTCATCCTGGCCGGGGCTTGTTCTTATTCCGGGAGTTACCAGATAAAAATCCCCGGCAGTCATTTTTCTGATGGATTCTGCTTCAAGCCCGGAACACACGCATCCATCCAGGCCCCAGCCATAGGCTTTTTCAGCCAGATCATAAACTATTTCATGAGTATTTCTCTTGTCCGGCCAGAGCAGATCTTTCTTTTCCATGCTGGTCAGAAGGGTAACCCCAAGCAAGAGAGTTTTAACACCTTGTCCAGCAGCCCGGTTCCTGGCATCAATGGCGGCTTTGATCATTTTTTCTCCGCCCAGAATGTGCACGGTGAGCATGTCCGTTCCATTAAGCACGGAGCTGGAAACAGCTCCTGAAACAGTATTGGGAATATCCAGAAGTTTGAGATCAAGAAAAACCCTAAAACCCAGTTTTTTCAGTCTGGCCAGAATCTCAGGGCCACAGCGGATAAAAAGCTCCAGCCCCACTTTGACCCACCTGATTTCATATCTGATTTTCTGAGCAAAATCCAGGGCCTTTGCCGGGTCATTAAAGTCAAGAGCAATGATTATTCTGCTCAAGGTCAGCTGTCTCCTTTTAATACACTCCGGGGAAGGTGCTCGCTGTAAGACGGCCTGAGCTTTTCAGCCCTTATGATTGATTTGAGGTCACTGAAGGCTGTTTCAAGATCGTCGTTAACAATCCAGAAATCAAAAAGGCTGCTCTGGCTGATTTCGCGCTCAGCGTTTCGCATTCTGGTGCGGATTGTCCGGGAGTCATCAGTTCCGCGCTGGAGCAGTCTTTTTTCCAGGGCTTTGAGTGACGGAGGAAAAATAAAGACAAAAACACCAGTGTCCAGGTTTTTTTTAAGCTGCGCCGCTCCCTGAACATCAATATCAAAGACGAGGCTTTTTCCGGCCTGCAGCGCGTTGAGGATCTCTTTTTTCGGAGTGCCGTAATAGTTGTCATGAACCCTGGCCCATTCAGCAAAAAATTTTTTTTCCCTGAGGGATGCGAATTCCTGCTGATCCACAAAAAAATAATCCTTTCCGTGCACCTCGCGGGGTCTTGGCGGTCTGGTGGTATATGAGACTGAAAATCCGAATTGTCGTTGTTCCCTGATGAGCATGTTTATCAGGGTGCTTTTGCCGGTTCCTGAAGGAGCGCATATTGTCAACAGAACTCCCTTAATCATTGCCTTTGACCTCAATACTTTCCAGGCGCTGGGAGATGGTCTCTGTCTGAATGGCCGACAAGATTACATGATTTGAATCAGTAATGATTAAAGACCTGGTTTTTCTGCCCTGGGTAGCGTCAATAAGCCTGTTGTCGTTGCGCGCGTCCTCGCGAAGCCTTCGCATGGGAGATGATCCGGGGTTTACAATGGCCACCACCCGGGTACATATTACTGAGTTGCCAAAACCTATGTTCAGGAGTTTGAGTTTCTCAATGGTCATTTTTTACTCCAGATTCTGGGCCTGCTCTCTGCATTTTTCCAGTTCAGCCTTGAAATCCACGGCCACCCTGCTCATATCAGTATTCTGGCATTTATTGGCACAGGTGTTTATTTCCCTGAATGCTTCCTGCAGGATGAAGTCAAGCTTGCGCCCCATTTCCCCCTGACTGGAAAGCACTTTGTTCATTGACTGCAAATGGGCTCTGAGCCTGGTGATTTCTTCAGATACATCAAGGCGGTCAGCCATAATGGCCAGCTCCTGCAGCAATCTGTTCTCATCGGCTTCCAGGGACATTTCATCCATAAATTTTGCCAGTCTCTGCCTGAGTTCGTTGAACCTTTCTTTGGCGTTGTCTTTGACCAGATCCGTGAGTTCCTCTGTCAAGGCTTCAAGTCTGCTGAGCCGCTGGGAGATATCCTCCAGAAGCATCCGGCCTTCTCTTTTTCTTGCCTGGTTCCAGCTTTCCAGGGCCTTGATCAGGGACGTTTCCAGGTCATCTTCAAGGCCGGATGCCCCGCCTGCCTTGCCTTCCTGCCACAGGGACGGATTCCTCAGGAATAAATTCAGATCCGGGGTAAAATCATGGCCCATTTCCTGAGCGAATTGTTCCAGCTGTGACAGCATGGCCTGGGCCATGGTCCGGTCAAAGGTTATATCCAGAATATCAGGATCATGGATTCTGAGGTTCAGGGAAATATCCAGACGTCCGCGTGAGGCAGCCGTGCGGATGATTTTTTCCCATTTTCCCTGCAAAAAGTAAAGTGTATGGGGAATCCTCCACTTGATATCAAGGTATCGGTTGTTTACGCTTTTTATCTCCCAGGACAGGGTCCATGATTCATTGTTCAGATTTTCTGAACCGAAACCGGTCATGCTTATGGCCATTGTCTGTGATCCTGTTAAGTAGATTGTTTTTCAGAAGTCAGCTTGGATGAAAGCTGTTCATGGTATCTGCTTCTGATTATCCTCAGGTGTTTTTTTATTTTTTCCGAGGAATAGTCAGGAAAGGTCCAGTCAAGATCCTTCCAGTCACCTTTGGTATAAATCAGGGTCAGGTCCGCCCATATGCCCCTGGTTAAATAAATCCGGTGAGTAAAGTTTTTGCCCGTGGCCAGAACCAGCCTCTCCATGGTGATTATTCCCGGATCAAGATTGAAAATTCTTCTGCCGCCATCCTTGAAGCCTTGTTCCAGTTTGTTGGTGGCAAGCTTGATGTCCGCAAGGGCGTCCAGTTTAACCAGAGGCTTGAAGGTTAGTATCCGCCGGGAAATGGGAGTGTCAAGTTCCTGATCATAGTATGAGGTTTCAGTAAAGGCAATGAGGTCAGAAAGATAGTCCGCCCTGCCGAAATTCTGTTCCAGATTTTCCAGGAGACCAGGCCAGAAAGATTCCCATCTGGAGCTCAATATGGACAGAAAAAGCTTGCCTGGATTCGGGTCAGTTGGAATGCTCATTGTGCAGTTCCTAAATTGAGCGATTTTTCTGTGTCATTGCGAGGAAACCGAAGCAATCTCAGTCAATTATTTTGAGATTGCCACGCACCCTTCGGGTTCTCGCAATGACAGGCATATCAAACATTTACAGGAAAAATTGCTCAATTTAGATAGTTGTTGGTTGAGTTTCTGAAAGGGGTTCTACAATCAATTTTCCCGCTTCAACCCCCAGGGGTCTGACCTGGATCAGCTGTCTGGGGGTGAAGGAAGCATGTTTTCTCAGTCTGCAATCCACGTAATACTGGGACATGCCTTTTGTACTGGTTTCCATAATCATATCCAGCTTTTTTTCCTGAGTCAGTCTTTGCAGGAAGTCCTGTTTTTTCTTTTCTGCCAGGGATCTTAACTCTTTTGTCCTGATTTTTTTTTCCTCCTCCCTGACCTGGCCTTCAAAGTCCGCTGCCGGAGTTCCCGGTCTTCTGGAATAGGGAAAGACATGAGCATAGCTTAAGGGAAGGTTGCGGACAAGTTCCCTGGTCTGTTCAAAATCCATTGCTGTTTCCCCGGGAAAGCCAGCCAGGATATCAGCTCCCATGGAATACAGTGGCCATATTTTTTTCAGCTTTCTGGAAAAGCTTAAGAGGTCCATGGGATTATAATGGCCCCGGTTCATTTTTTTGAGGATTGAGGAGCTGCCGCTTTGCAGGGAGATATGCAGGTGAGGACAGATCATGGACGTGCTGCCCAGGGTTTCAATGGCCCTGGAGTTCAGTTCTGATGGTTCCAGAGAACTGAGGCGAATCCTGAATTTCCGGGCGGGCAAGGGATACAGTTTTTTGCCCAGAAAATTTACAAGATCCCAGAAGTTTATGCCAGGGGAGAGGTCCCGGCCGTAAAGCCTGAGATTAATTCCGCCCAGGATAATTTCATTGAATCCTTTGTCTATAAGCCTGGATATTTCATCAAGAACCACCTCAGGAGGCCTGCTTCTTGACCCGCCTCTGGCCAGAGGCACAATGCAGAAAGTGCATTTATGGGTGCATCCGTCCTGCACCTTGACCACGGCCCTGGCCCGTGAATAGTCGGAGATATAATAGTCCGGAATATCTTCTGAAGTCCCTGGCGGTTGACTCAACCCATTCATCAGGGCCTTTTTATCTTTCTGGGGAATGACCATGTGAACTTCCCTGAGCTGGGAAAGCTCCTTCTCCAGAACCTGGGCGGCGCAGCCTGAGCTGGGAAAGCTCCTTCTCCAGAACCTGGGCGGCGCAGCCTGTAATGATGATCCTGGCACGTGGGTTTGAGCGGCTGACCTGCCTGCAGGTTTTTTTCAGATCGCGAACAGCTCTTGACGTGACCGCGCAGCTGTTGATGATTATTGCCTGGGCCAGGGCTGGATCTGCTGCATGTTTGAACCCTCTCTTTTCCAGAGACTCGGCAATTGCCTGAGATTCATACTGATTGATTTTGCAGCCCAGGGTGATGATGTGAAACAACATAATAATATTATTGGGTAATGATTCCGGCTGCAAGGACCTGGCCCTGCTCTGAGTAAACCGCTGCCACCTGACCGGGAGCGGATACTTCCCGGGGCCGGGAAAAAGAGACCAGCATCTCATCTCCTGTTATGTCCACCCGGGCTTGTGCTGCCTTCTGCCGGTATCTTGTCTGGACAAACATCTTTTCCGGCCAGAGGGAAGGATCTTGATGGATATTCACCCTGCCGGCCTTACAGGTCCGGGTCATGAGTTCTTCCTGAGAGCCCACAACCAGGGTATTGGTTTTGTAATCTTTTCCCAGAACATACAAAGGATGTTCATGGGCAATGCCAAGGCCTCTTCTCTGTCCCTGGGTGTAGCGCCAGAGGCCCTGATGTCTGCCAAGGGTTGAGCCCTGCGTATTTTTAACCGGACCGGGATTGTCCAAGATCCTGCCTGAGACTTTCCCGGAGATAAATTTCCGGTAATCATCGCTGATAAAGCATATTTCATTGCTCTCAGCCCTGACCGGGGGAGTGATATTTCTCTTTTTGAGAAGTTCCAGGGCCTCTGCCTTGGTCATCCGGCTCAGGGGAAAGATTATCCTGTCAAAGACATTGACTGGAACCATGGACAGAAAATAACTCTGATCCTTTGCTCTGTCCGCTCCCCGCCACAGGGAAAGATTGCTTCCACTTCGGGATGTCCCGGCGTAATGTCCTGTGGCCATGAAGCCGGCCCCCAGGCCTTTGACCCTGTCAAAGATCAGTCCAAACTTGATCTTTCGGTTGCACAGGGCGCACGGGTTAGGCGTGAGGCCTTCCAGGTAGGAATCGATAAAAGGCTTTATGACTGTCTGTTCAAAATCTTGGGTCAGGTCCAGAACATGAAATTCAAGTCCCAGTTCAGCACAGATCTGCCTCAGATGATCCTGTGTTTTCGTGTCCTTTTCAGTTGTGGGGAAAAATCTGGCATGAAAGGGCAGCAGATCATGCCCTGTATCTTTAAGGAGAATCAGACAGGCCAGACTGTCTGCGCCTCCGCTGAGAGCCACCGCGGTTTTCATGATTCTATTTTCAGTTGAGTGCCTTTGGGGCCCCCAGGGCGGGCAGGGCGTTTTCCAGGACTTGTCCGGCCTGGAGAACAATCGTTTCTTCAAAAGCCGGAGCAATGAATTGAATACCCACAGGCAGACCGGTGTCTTTGCCCAGCCCAACCGGAATGGTCAGACCGGGCATCCCGGCCAGATTCAGGGAAGTGGTAAAAATATCAGTCAGATACATCTGCAGGGGGTCATGGATATTTTCTCCGATCTTAAATGCCGTGGAAGGGGTGACCGGCGCGCAGACAAGATCGCATGATTCAAAAGCCCGCAGATAATCCTGCTGGATCAGTCTCCTGATCTGAGCGGCTTTTTTGAAGTAAGCATCGTAATATCCAGCTGAAAGCACGTAAGTTCCAATCATTATTCTTCTCTGCACTTCTTCTCCCAGACCCCTGGATCTGGTTTTGCGGTACATTTCCAGAAGATCAGCACTGGAATTGTCCCGGAAACCATATTTCACCCCGTCATATCTGGCCAGATTCGAAGAAGCCTCAGCCATAGCTATGATATAATAGGCGGCAATACCGAACTGGGCGTGGGGCATTTCAACCTCAACAACAGCGGCCCCGGCGTCCCGGGCAAGACTGACCGCGTTTTCACAGCGTTCCAGTGTTTCAGGGCTTAATCCCTCTTCCCAGTACTGCCTGGGCAATCCAATACGCAGGCCTTTCAAGTCCTGGCGTTTTGACACGGCTGCCGGAAAATCCGGCACAGGTCCTGGCCAGGAAGTGGAGTCAAGGGGATCATGCCCGGATATGACGTTCATGAGCAGGGCGCAGTCACCCACGGTCCTGGTCATGGGGCCGGCCTGATCAAGGGATGAGCCAAAGGCGACCAGGCCGAACCTGGATACCCGGCCATAGGTTGGCTTGAGACCAGTGATCCCGCAGAATGCAGCGGGCTGCCTTATGGAACCACCAGTGTCCGTGCCTATGGAAGCAAAACATTGGCCCGCGGCTACTCCCGCGGCTGATCCTCCGCTTGATCCTCCAGGGACATGCTCCAGGTTCCATGGATTCCTGGTGGTCTTAAAGGCTGAATTTTCAGTGGAAGAACCCATGGCAAATTCATCCATATTGTTTTTGCCTAGAATGATGGCCCCGGCATCTCTGAGCTTTTTGACCAATGTGGCCTCATAACATGGCCTGAAATTTTCAAGGATTTTTGATCCGCAGGTGGTGGGCAGATCCCTGGTGCAGATTACGTCTTTTATGGTTATGGGAACGCCCCATAAAGGTTTGTCCGGGTCAGGACCGGATTTGTCCATGGCAATAGCTCTGGACAAGGATGATTCTCTGTCCAGGTGCAGCAGGGCGTTGATTTTTGGTTCTGTTTCATCAATACGCTCAAGGCAGGCCTGAACAATCTCCATAACCTTGACCTGGCGCTCCTGAAGTAATCTGGATATTTCCAGCAAAGATTTTTGGGTGATGTTCTTCATGGACACATCCTGATCATTACAGAATTTTTGGAACTATAAAGTATTGTCCGTCCTGTACAGGAGCATTGACAAGGAGATCCGCGCGCTGATAGTTTTTTGCAGCTTCATCCCGGCGCGTAACTGAAGTGCCGGCCCAGGGTGAATAAAGGGGTTCCACGCCTGTTGTGTCCAGGGAGTTCATTTTGTCCATGTAGCCTATGATGTCGCTGAATTGAAGAGCGAATTTTTCCACCTTTTCTTCCTTGAGCTCAAGTCTGGCCAGATCAGCGATCCTGGCCACCTGCTTTTTGGTTATTTCCATTAGTTGCACTCTCCCATTTGCTGCGTCGCTGCAGATTGAGTTCAAAGTTCAAAGTTCAAGGTTCAACGTTAAAGAGTTAAGAAAAGAAAATTGATTTCGGAAACTTTTTTAGCTCCTTGTCACGCCTTGGCGTGAGAATTTTTGAACGCCCTGTCCAATAAGGACTTTTTCAACAGTCTCTTAGAGCCAATGTCTTTTCAATCAGTCCGCGATCCTGGACTCCTGTTCCTTTTCCCTGATCATTTCAATCCACTGGGCTTTTCGGGCTTCCCGGATCATGACCAGGGAGCTTAAATAATCCATGTCCGCCAGGGAAAGACCGGACTGGTTCATTTGGAGGACATACAGATCCTGGAAGGCTTTGCCCTGTTCATTCCAGTAAATGGGAGCCATGCTCCAGTCAAAAAAGCTGATATTGGCCAGCTGGTTATTTATCTGTTCATATTCCCGGGGTGAAGGAAGATTGCCCAGCCTGGCGGCGAATCTTACGAAATCATATCCCAAAGCCACCCAGAAATCCGGATCACCCTGGACTGTTTCTGACAGACTTGATTCAAGCTCCATGGAACCGGGTGAGGGATTGTTATCCAGCCAGGCTCCACTGGTCATGGACAGGGAAAAAAATTGCTGTTCCAGGGTATCCGGTGAATAAGCCTGGGACCAGAGCATGGGGCCCATGAATAACAACTGGTTTTGATCAAAATAAAAAAATTGAGGAATGATTCCTTTGACCCTGGAGAGGCTGTCAGGAATGAAAATCGCCTGAAAATCAGGTGAAGGGTTTTTTGAGGGACTGCCCATGGTCCTGACATCAAGAAAAGACGCCACTATACTGTTCCAGCGTTCAGGCTCGTCCCCTGGATAGCTTTGAAAACCGCTGACCCGGACCCCTTTGCGCTCAGCTTCCTGATAAAAGACCTGAGCAAAGGTCCGCCCGAATTCATCTTCAGGATAGAATACGGCAAAGTCGGTAAATCCCAGATGCTCAATACTCCGGTCTAACAAGGCCCGAACCTGGTCTGCCGGGCTGGTGAAAAATCTCCACCCGGAAACTCCCTCTTCATCAACGGAGGGCAGAAAAGTAAAGAATATCTTTTCCCTGTTCAGTCCTGAGGCAGTGATTTCCTTCCAGACATCCCTGGATACGGGTCCGCCGACTATGGAAACTGAATCCATTGACTCAAGCTCCCGGATCCATCCATCCTGGTCAGTGTTGATGATCCTGAGTCTGAAACTCAGCCCGTTGAAAAGCATTTTCTGGTGGGCAATCCCGGCGCCCCTGAGTATTTTCCAGCCCGATGAAGAAAATTGTCCGCTTAAGGGCAAAAGCATGGCTATTTCATCAACAGGCTCTCCAAGTCTTTCAAGCCAGTCTTCAACCTCTCTGATGTATGCCCTCTGGTCCAGAAATTCACCCTCACGGCTCAATTGGGTAAGCCTGGGCCTGAGAGTTTCCCAGAGCAGGGGATCTCTTTCCAGCTGCCGGGTATACAGGGTCCAGAAGAATACATTATAAGGAAAGAAATTCATCCTGTCCTCATCCATGAAGGGCAGGGCTGTTTCCAAATCAATGGGGGCAAGTTGTTCCAGATATTCCTGAAAAGACTGCTCCAGATCTTTCCTGCGCCTGTCAGTCTCAGCCTGGGCGTAAATTTTTTCCAGGGCGTGCATGGCTTCAGGATACATTTGTTCTTCAAAATAAAACTCCACCAGGATCAGGGCGGCGTTTTTCCTGACTTCAAAGGGAAGCAGAAGGTTCTGACTGATGTTCTCCAGGTACCTGTAATAGATATCTCCTCCCAGAACCTGTTTGAGACTCAGGGAATAAAATTCATGCCATTGCCATGATTCTTCCGCCCTGGGGACAAGGTCAGCCCATCTTTCCAGAGCCAGAAGAGCTGTTTCATAGTCCTGGTTGTAATAGGCGCTTATGCCCAGGCGCTGCCAGATAATTATCTGCTGCCTGTGCGTAAGCCCGGGCTTTTCTGAAAGTTCCTGATACAGGTTCTGGCTTGTGGGATAATCCTCTCTGTCCCAGTATCCGGCTGCTTCTCTCATGAGCACCGCTTCAGGTGAGACCGGCTCGATTATTATCCTTCTCTCTGCGCAGGCAGAAACAATAAGCAGGCATATGAACAGGATGACAATTCTGGTATAAGGCATTAAAATGATAATTCTCCAAAGAATGCGGATAAACATTAAAAAAAGGGGTTAAAGTTTTCTAAATTGAGCAATTTTATATGTCATTGCGAGGGAACCGAAGCAATCTCAGTCAATTATTTTGAGATTGCCACGCACCCTTCGGGTTCTCGCAATGACAGGCTTATCAAACAGTTTCAGGAAAAATCGCTCAATTTAGAAGTTTGATAAAAAGTCCCTGTTGAGCAGGGCGCGGAATAAAAAGGCCCGGCTCAAGGATTGAACCGGGCCAGAATAGAAACCGTATTGAGATCGTGTCAAGACATTATTTGACCTCAGTATAGTCCGCATCGACAACATCGTCATCACCGGAACCCTTTTGTTCTGCTCCGGCATCCTGCTGACCGGCCTTATCGTGTGGTCCGGACTGTCCTTCCTGGGTCTTCTGGGAGTAAAGTTTTTCAGCAAGCTTGTGTGAAGCCTGAGACAGTTCGTCGGTGGCCTTGCGGATTGCCTGCTCGTCATCACCTTCCATGGTCTTTTTCAGAGCTTCAGTCTTGGACTCGATATCCGCCTTAAGCTCGGCCTCAATGTTATCTCCAAGATCGCGCAGGGATTTTTCAGTTGTATAGATCAATGTGTCCGCGTGGTTGCGGGCCTCAATGAGTTTCTGTTTCTTTTTGTCTTCTTCAGCATGGGATTCAGCTTCCTTGACCAGTTTGTTGATTTCATCCTCAGTAAGACCGCTGGACGAGGTGATCCTTATGGACTGTTCTTTGCCGGTACCCGTGTCCTTGGCTGAGACGTTGACTATTCCATTGGCGTCAATATCAAAGGTGACCTCTATCTGGGGCACTCCCCTGGGAGCGGCTGGGATGCCTGTCAGCTCAAATCGTCCAAGGGTCATATTGTCGCCGGCCATGGGCCTTTCACCCTGGAGCACATGGATGGATACCGAAGGCTGATTATCAGCGGCCGTGGTAAATATCTGGCTTTTGCGGGTGGGTATGGTGGTATTCCGGTCAATGAGCCTGGTGAATACTCCGCCCATGGTTTCAATACCCAGAGACAAGGGAGTGACATCCAAAAGCAGCACGTCCTTGACGTCTCCTGAAAATATTCCCCCCTGAATGGCGGCGCCCATGGCCACGACTTCGTCGGGATTAACGCTCTTATTGGGTTCTTTGCCGAAGAATTCTGCAACTTTTTTCTGAACCAGAGGCATCCTGGTCATACCGCCTACCAGAAGAACCTGATTGACTTCTGAAGCCTTGAGGCCGGCATCAGCCAGAGCCTTTTTACAGGGCTCGATTGTTCTGTCCACAAGATCCCCCACCAGACTTTCCAGCTTGCTCCTGGTGAGTTTGATGTTCATGTGTTTGGGACCATGCTGGTCAGCGGTGATAAATGGCAGGTTGACATCGGTTTCCATGGTGGTGGAAAGTTCTTTTTTGGCTTTTTCCGAGGATTCCTTAAGCCTTTGCAGAGCCATGCGATCCCTGGAAAGATCGATTCCGTTTTCTTTTTTGAATTCACTGACCAGATAATCAATTACCCGGTGGTCAAAATCTTCGCCCCCAAGGAATGTGTCCCCGTTGGTTGACCTGACTTCTACCAGGTTGTCGCCAACCTCGAGAATGGATATATCAAAGGTCCCGCCGCCAAGGTCAAACACGGCGATTTTTTCATTTTCCTTTTTGTCGGCGCCGTAAGCAAGAGAAGCGGCGGTTGGTTCGTTGATTATCCTTTTCACTTCAAGTCCGGCAATCTTGCCGGCGTCTTTGGTGGCCTGACGCTGGCTGTCATTGAAGTATGCCGGAGTGGTAATTACCGCTTCAGTCACTTTTTCACCCAGGTAGGCTTCAGCGTCACTCTTCAGCTTTTGGAGGAGCATGGCTGAGATTTCAGCCGGGCTGTATTTTTTGTCTCCCACCTGAATGTGCGCATCTCCTCCTGTTCCCTCTACGATTTTATAGGGACAGTTTTTGATCCATTTGGCCAGGACCGGGTCATTGAACTGTCGGCCCATAAGCCTTTTAAACGCAAATATTGTTTTTTCTGAATTGGTAACAGCCTGTCTTTTGGCGATTTCACCAACCAGGCGCTCTTTGTCAGTAAAAGCTACTATGGAAGGAGTGGTTCTTCCGCCCTCAGGATTGCTGATGCATTTGGCTTCCTTGCCCTCCATCACATACACACAGCTGTTGGTCGTGCCCAGGTCTATTCCGATTATTTTGCCCATAGTTAGAAAGCCTCCTTAAAATTGAACAAATTGAATGCTCTTTTCATAATTATAGAATTTAGAATGTAAAGATGATTTGGATTTTTTTTAGCTGTCACATTTTTTGCTGACCATGACTTTGGCCGGCCTTAGCAGACGATCATTCAATAAATAACCCTTCTGCAAAACCTGGCACACTGTACCGTGCCGCATGTCTTCCCGCTCTTCCTGACCAAGGGCTTCGTGAACGCCCGGATCAAATTCTTCACCAACGCGGCCTACCTGGACCAGGTTATTGTTTTCAAGGGCCTGCCTGAAGAGGGTCATAGTCATTTCAACGCCCTGAACCAGTTCTTTGCAGGCTTTGTTTTTCCGGCCATGCTCAATGGCCAGTTCCAGATTGTCCAGAACCGGAATAATTTCTTCAACAAAAGAGGTGACAGCATACTTGCAGAACTCTTCTTTTTCCCTGGTCAGTCTTTTTTTGAAATTATCCGCGTCAGCCAGTGCTCTTAGTGTTTTGTCCTTTTCTTTGATCAAAAGTTCGCACTGAGGGCATATCTGTTCATGGCAGGCCTGTCTCAGCCCCTCTTCAGACAGGTCAATGTCAAGCCAGTGATCCTGCTCTGACTGATCTTCATCTGCAGAAGACTCAGGCTTTTCATTTTCCAGGTTCTCATTTTCCTGAGACATATATAATCAACCTCCGTAAGGGATTTTTTTAAATAATTCTAATTCAGCCCTGTTGACTGAAACCTGGCCTGTTTTCATATATTTCCTGGAGCAATTGACTAAGAATTTTCGCGGTCAAGTCAACAGCCGGAACAATTTTTGAGTAGTTCATTCTGGTGGGGCCGATAATGCTCACAGCGCCGAGGTTTTCGTCCCTCAGGCTGTACGGGGATGAAATCACGGTAAAGTCGCTCAATTCATCCAATTTTTGTTCCTTACCCAGTATTATGCTCAAGTTTTTACTTTCAATTGTTTTATCCAGCAGTTTCAGCAGCTTGGATTTTTCTTCCAGCATTTTGAATAGTTCGCGCATCTTGTTCAGATCAGAAAAATCAGTGCCTTGAAACAGGTAATGGGTTCCTTCTACATAAACCTGTCTGGTTGTATCTTCAAATGACTCCCGTGCCAGCCTCAGGGCTTTTTCATAAAGGCTCTCAAACTGTTTCCTGGCCTTGTGCATCTGGGCCAGGACGCTGGCCCGGACATGGAGCAGGGTTTTACCCTGAAAATGCTCATTAAGATAGTTGCTGAACCTGACCAGGTCATCGCCGGTTATTTCATGGTCCACCTTTATGACCTTGTTGTTGATCATTCCGCCTTCCATTACCAGTATGGACATGACCAGTCCCGGCCTGAGCAGAACAAAGTCTATCTGCTGCCAGCGGATAAGCTGATGACCGGGTGTTATGACCAGACTGATCTGGCCGGAAAGGGAGGAGAGGATTTTGCAGGCCTGGCTTAATGTCTGGGAAAGATCAGGTCCGACACTGGTCAAAGCTGACTTGATTCTGTCCTGTAACTCCCTTGACAGGGGTTCAATTTCCAGGCTGGAATCAAGATAGAACCTGATTCCTCTGGCTGTAGGCACTCTGCCGGCGGATGTATGGGGCTGTTCTATGTAGCCCTCGTCACTGAGATCGGACATTATATTCCTGATGGAAGCAGGACTGAGCTTCAGGCTTGAATCCCTGGAAACGGTCCTTGAGCCCACAGGCTGACCTGTCAGGATATAGTTTTTAACAATGGTCAGGAGAACATCGGCTTTTCTTTTGTCCAGAGTCATGGTTGCACCTCATTGGCACTCTGATGTTCAGAGTGCTGATCAGGTAACAACGGATCTGCCCTGTGTCAAGACTGATGACCGATGTCGGACGTCAGGCGTCGGATTCCGACTCACCGACTCACCGACTCACCGACTCACCGATTCACCGATTTACTGCTGGTAGTGGTAGACATAGTCGCGCAGGGACTGGATCCAGGGTCTGGGTGATGATCCTGTGACCATGCAGTACTTGGAGCAGTCCAGGACAGAATAGGATGGTCTTGGGGCTTTCTGGGGATATTCCCCTGAGGGGATAGGAGTGATTTTGCAATATAAACCAGCGCACCTTATTACTTCGGAAGCCAGTTCACACCATGTGGCCTGTCCTTTGTTGGCCAGATGAAAAAGGCCTGAAGTTTCCTTGCTGACCAGTTTCAGGGAATATTTTGCCAGGTCAATGGTATAGGTGGGGGATCCTACCTGGTCATGAACAACATTGATGTTTTCTTTTTCCCGGGCCAGGCTGATTATTCTGTCAACAAAGTTTATCTTGAAAGGGCCAAACAGCCAGGCAGTTCTGATTATGAGCAGCTTTTCCCAGGGATCAGACAAAAGAACCTTTTCCCCTTCAAGCTTGGTCCTGCCATAGGTTGACTGTGATGAAGGGATGTCCTCAGTAGTGTAGGGCGTATTTTTTTTACCGTCAAAAACAAAATCAGTGCTGTAGTGAATCAGATAGATATTCCGGTCGCGGCATACTTTGCCAAGGACCGAAGGCAACTTTCTGTTCATTCTCAGGGCGGAATCCTGATCATCTTCAGCCTGCTCCACCCGGGTGTATCCAACCGTGTTGAAAACAAATTCAATCCGGTTGTCCTGGATAAAAGCGTCCAGCTGGTCAGCATTGAATATGTCAATATCGTTTCTGTCGGGACAAACCACTTCCCATTTTTTTCCTGCCATGACATGGGCCAGAGCCTGACCCAGCAGTCCTGTTTTTCCGCCAAGAATAAGAGCTTTCATGTGTTATTTACCTGCCCCCTCGTCATAACAGACAGGGTCTGTCTAATAAGGATTTTTTTCAACACGCTGACAAGCTTTTTGCACCCGGACAAAACTGACATCCCGGATAAATCGTTGTCGTTGTCGTAATCGTGTTCGTAATCGTTATCCTCATTCCATATTGAAAAATTAATCTGGATTCAAGGTCCAGACCCGGGAAAACAAAAAAAAGAGTTGCTAAGAAAGATCGTTTTGTCTTAAACAGCTTTCATGGGCGGTTAACTCAGCGGTGAGAGTGCCATCTTCACACGGTGGAAGTCCGGAGTTCAAATCTCCGACCGCCCACCAGTTCCGGACATCAGACATCGGACATCAGACGTCGGACATCGGACTTCTGACATCGGACTTCTGACATCGGACGTCGGTTTATTTGAGCATACCCAACTGTCTGTATCCCTCATAAAGAACAACAGCTGCCGCGTTTGCCAGGTTCAGGCTGCGCACTTTTCCCCAGATTGGTATCCTGATGACGCAATGTCCCCGGGATATGATATTGTCAGACAATCCCCATGTTTCAGGACCGAAAACCAGATAGTCCGTCTTCTGGAAACAATGATCAATATAACACAGGCCCTGCCTGGCAGTGGTCATGACCAGTCTTGCCCCGGACTCCAGTCCCGCTGCAAAATCCTCCCAGTTTTTCCACACATTGATCCTGACGTTTTCCCAGTAATCAAGCCCGGCCCTTTTAAGATGCTTGTCATCCAGGCTGAAGCCAAGGGGCCCCACCAGGTTGAGGGGGGTTTCAGTAGCAGCGCAGAGCCTGGCTATGGAACCGGTATTGGGGGGAATTCTTGGTTGATAGAGGACTATCTGCATTATTGTTGAACAGGCGGCTTTTGGAAAGACTATGTTTTTTGATCAGGATGCGGCTGACTAAACATCAAAGAGCATCTCAAGGTCTTCCCTGGTCAGTCCTTTCCAGGCGTTTTGTCCAGGTATCACCGCTTCAGCCACTCCCTTTTTCATTTCCTGAAGTTTAAGGATTTTTTCCTCAACAGTGTTTTCGCAAATCATCTTATAGGAAAAGACCTGCCTGGTCTGACCGATGCGATGGGTTCGGTCGGTGGCCTGACTTTCCACGGCCGGGTTCCACCATGGATCATAATGGATAACGTAATCGGCCGAGGTGAGGTTAATCCCGGTTCCACCGGCTTTGAGAGATATGAGAAAGATTGGAATGTCAGGGTTATTGTTGAATCTGTCCACTTCATCAAGCCTGTTTTTGCTGGATCCGTCAAGATAGGCAAAGGGGGTCTTGTTCATGGTCAGCCAGGACCTGATTATGTGCAGCATCTGCACGAACTGGGAAAATACCAGGACCTTGTGTCCGTCTTCAACAATAGTATTGACCAGATCCTTAAAGGCTTCAAATTTGCCTGAAGGCAGATTGTTACTGAAGCCCGGCATATCCAGCTTGAGCAGCCTTGGATGGCAGCAGATCTGGCGCAGTTTGAGCAGGGCGTCCAGGATGGACATCTGACTCGCGGCAATGCCCTTTTCTTCCACCCTTTCCATGACCTGTTCCTTGAGTTTTCTGGCCAGGGCGGAGTAAAGGTCCATCTGTTCGTCCATAAGGGCGCTGTAGTAAACGTTTTCCACTTTGGGAGGCAGTTCCCTGGCTACCTCGGACTTGGTGCGGCGCAGGATAAATGGTTTGACCCTGGACCTTAAGTATCCCAGGCTTTCCTCGTCCCCATCCTTGATTGGTTTGACAAATCCTTTTTGAAAGGCGTGCTGTGAACCCAAAAATCCGGGCATGAGAAATTCAAACAAGGACCACAGTTCCAGCAGGTTGTTTTCAATGGGAGTTCCTGAAAGGCAGAGTCTGAAGTCTGACTTGAGCCTGCGAACAGAACGGGCAGTGATGGTATTGGGATTTTTGATGTTCTGGGCTTCATCCAGAATAATGCCGTTGTATTCGTGAGCCAGAAGTTCATCCAGATCCCTTCTGAGCAGGGCGTATGTGGTCAGGACCAGATCTGAATCCTTTATTTTGTTGAACATTCCCGAGCGTCTGGCGCCGTAGATAACCAGCCTGGACATGGACGGGACGAATTTTTGTGCCTCACGTTCCCAGTTGGGCAAAACCGAGGTGGGCACGATAATCAATGTAGGTCCTTTTTTGCCCCGTTCCTTCATAAGCTGAATATAAGCCAGGGTCTGGACTGTTTTTCCAAGGCCCATTTCATCAGCCAGGATGCCGCCGAAGCGGTACTCCTTGAGAAAGTTAAGGTAGCTTAAGCCCTGCTGCTGGTATGGGCGCAGCTGGGCCTGAAGTCCTTTGGGCGGCTGGACCTGTTTGATCTGTTCAAAGGAATGAATTTTTTCCCGAATATCGGTCCAGAAAGTGTCGGACTGAACCTGTTCAATATCATCCAGGATTTTGTCCAGCACCGGTACTTCGTGGTTCTGAAATTTCTTTTTAGGCGGCTTTTCCGGATCATACCCCATGGCCTGGAGTTTGTGTCCGAGTTTTTTGATCCATGATTCAGGCAGACTGGTATAGGAACCATCTTTCAGCTGCACATATCTTTTACCCTGGGTCCAGGCCTTCCAGATTTTCTCAATGGGCACCCGGATGTCGTCATATTCAACGGATATATCAAGATTGAACCACTTTTCATCCTCGCTGGCTTCCACAGTGGCCACAACATTGGGCGGGCTCAGTCTGACCCGGTATCGGGTGAGGTTTTTTTCACCATAAACCCTGAATTTTTCGACAAGTTTAGGGTATGAATCCAGCAGAAAATTTATGGCTTCTTCAGGTTCCAGAAACCACATGGCCTTGTTCCTGGGCTGGAAACCCATCTCCACGAGGCTGGTCAGGAGTTCTTCTTCCCTGGCCTGCTCCCTGCGCACGAGAAAGGATTTTCCCTCAAACTGGTAGCTTCCGGTCTGGAGATCCTGATCAGGCCCGGAAAGAGTGATTTCACCATGTTCCGTGTCGTAAACATTCTGGATCTGGAGAGTCAGAAGGCTGCCTTCCTCATCCAGATAGAGTTTGGGATTGAACCTGGCCGGAACAAAGATGGGAGACATTCTTTCCAGGAATTCCTCCTGTCCGAACAGGTCTGAAGCATGCAGCTTGGTCCAGACCCTGTCCAGAAATTCGGATATTTCGTTATGGGGAATAATCGGGGATTCAAAAACCAGCTCCTGGATCAGGTTGGGGTGAAGACCTGTCTGAACCGGATAGAAACTGTTTTTCCAGCAGACCCAGAGGGGAAGCTGCCCGTAAAAGTATACTTTTTCTCCGGATATGGGAAAGGGCAGTTTTCCTTCACGGCCAAGCATGATGTCGAAATTGAGTCCGTCTTCAGACATCCTGGGGCTCAGCTGAAGCCTCATGGGCGTTGTTTCAATGCGCACGGGCTGTTCGCTGTCCTGCCAGAACAGATAGTATTCGTTTCGAATGGACCAGAAAAGCCAGGTCATAAGTCCGGGAGGTATTTCCACTCTCTGGCCGTAATAATCCAGAGAATGACCTATCTGAGTTATGACATCAGGGAGCTGGGGTGAAATTTCGCACCAATTGGGGTTGCGGATGATCTGTTCAAGGGTTACAGGGTTGAGCACCGATGAAAGGCCTGATTTGTTCTGCCTTGCGCGATAAAATTCAATGAGCAGCCTGCCCGGCTCCGGGAAAAACCTGTACACCAGATAGTGCTGGCCAGGTTCAGGCTCAAGTTCAGTGGCGAAAAAAACCCTGAAATTATGATGCCAGTCGGTTCTGGTTTCGGGCATTTCCTCGCTGTCGTTCTGGCTCAGTGATGCCAGAAATTTCAGGGCTGTGGCGCCAACGTGCTTGCAGACCCCGGAAAATGAATCCGGGCAGTTGCAATAAAAGTTGACTGTTTCGCTGTCAAGATTAAGGCCTATTTCGGAATTGTAGACCTGGAAGTCATCTCCCTGAATCCTGCCCTCCAGATCCCAGTAATGATCATGTTTTTTGATACTGAGCTTGTGGCTTCCGTTTTCAGAAAAAAATACTTTGGCGCTTTCCAGAATATATTCCGGTATATCATGATTAACAAATTGCTGGACAATTTCTTTGACTTTTTTTTCCTGGGCATTGAGCATTAAGTTTACCTTCTCCTGAAGATCCTCGCGTGAGCATGACTCAAAAGACCCACTCCGATGAAATGGGATTGAGTCAGTTAAACAAAGTTTATATTATTTTCAAGCTAAAAAATAATAATTCTGTATTAAAAATTTTTATATGGAACACTCTATTTTCAGGGTTTAGTTTTTTGGGTAAAAAATATAAATAGTTCAGCAAGGCCGGGATTTTAATAAAAGAGAAAACTAATATGTATTTTCAAAAAAAAGCTGTCCCATTAATAGTAATTTTTATTCTGCTATCCTATTTTTCAGGCTGTGACAATAGGAATGATCAAACAGCGGATAAAAAAACAAATGTTTCTGAAATGTCAGTCAGGGAAGACATCTTCCTGAACCTGGATCCTGTATCCGGGGGCAGGATCATTATGGGTTCTACAGGTGAGCCCAGCAATCTTATCCCACCTCTGGCAACAGATTCAGCGTCCAGCGACATCAATAACCATTTGTACGTGGCACCCCTGAAGTACAACAGGGACATCGAGCTGGTTAAATGGGCGGCTGAAGAATTGGAAGTCAAAGATGAGGGCAAAAAAATATATATCAGGCTGAGACCAGGGATAATGTGGTTTGACGGTGAAGAACTCACCGCCGAGGATGTCCGTTTTACCTATGAACTTATGATTAATCCCGAGACTCCCACGGCTTACGCCCAGGACTATCTGGCTATTGATGAATTTATTGTTCTGAACAGGTATTCTTTTGAGGTGACCTATGAGCAGCCTTTTGCCCGGTCCCTGGTAACCTGGGCTTTGCCTGTTCTACCCAGGCATATACTGGAAAATGAAGATCTTTTGAGCACAAGATACAGCAGAGATCCCGTGGGTGCAGGAGCTTACCGTCTTCACCGCTGGGACGCGGGACGGCAGGTGATACTGCGGGCCAATGAAGACTATTTTGAAGGCAGGCCCAAAATTGATGAAATAGTTTACAGAGTGGTGCCGGACCTGGCCACTATGTTTCTGGAGCTTAAATCCGGCAACCTGGACATGATGAGTCTGACTCCGCAGCAGCATCTCTTCCAGACCACTGATGAGTACTGGCAGGGTAATTTTCAGAAATTCAGCTATCTGGCCACGGGATATACCTATCTCGGATACAACCTGAAGCATCCGTTTTTTTCCAGCATCTATGTCCGGCAGGCTCTGGCCCACGCCATTGACAAGGAAGAAATCGTCAAAGGCGTTCTTCTGGGTGAGGGGGTACCCACTATCGGGCCTTACGTTCCAGGGACCTGGGTGTATAATGAAGATATTGAAAACTATCCGTATGATCCGCAAATGGCCCTGAAAATCCTGGCAGAGCAGGGCTGGGAGATGAACAGAAACGGGGTTCTGGAAAAGGATGGACTTGCCTTTGAATTTACCATCCTGACCAACCAGGGCAATGATCTGCGGGTCAGAACAGCCACTATCCTTCAGTATCGCCTGGCAAAAATTGGAATCAAGGTTAAAATAAGGATGGTGGAGTGGGCCACTTTTATCAAGGAATTTGTTAATAAGGGGCGTTTTGACGCGGTCCTTCTGGGCTGGAACATTCCTCAGGATCCGGATATGTACAATGTGTGGCATTCTTCCCAGGCCGTGGAAAACGGACTTAATTTCGTCCATTATAAAAATGAGCGTGTGGATGAACTTCTGGAAATCGGCCGGAGAAGCTTTGACCAGGAGGTTCGCAGGAAAGCGTATTACGAGATTCAGGAAATCCTGCATCATGAACAGCCCTATATGTTCCTGTTCACCCCCAATTCCCTGCCCATAGTTCATGGGAGGTTTATGGGAATTGAAGCGGCCCCTGCCGGGATAATGCATAATTTTTATGAATGGTGGGTGCCCGGAAAACTGCAGCGTTTTTCTCTGCAGAGATAATTGGACGTCGGAGGTTGGAGGACGGCAAGGCAAAAAATTAAAGCTGCAGAAGCGAAAGAAAAGAATTTTAGCCACAGACCCACACAGACAGACACAGACAAAAAGTAATTTTCTCCGGCCGACACTGGCCGGAGAAAAACCTGTCATGGTCTGCGACCATAGAGAATTACGCCGTAAGGCGTGGACGCCTTTACCGCGGGCAAGTCGCCCGCGGTAAATTGCTCTTTGTCTGTCTTTCCCGTCTGTGTCTGTCTAGCGAAGCGGGTGGCTCATAATTCTTTGCAGGAGTTCTCAATCTGGCAGTAAGTCAGACATCAGATTAATGTTCATTTTTCAATTAAACCCGGGTTCAGCCGAATCACCAGATAACTACAACAGATGCAGTACAAAAAACTTCAGGATCTTCCTTCCAGATGGGCCAGATTCTGCCTGGATATTCAGTCCTTCATGGAAGAACTGATCCAGGAAGAAATCCATGGCAGGAAACTGCTTGTTTCTCTTTCCGGAGGGCCGGATTCATCGGCTCTTCTTCGTATTATGAAGTATATCCGGCCAAGGACCGGAATAAATATATTCGCGGTTCATCTGAATCACATGCTGCGCCCGGGTGCTGACAAAGAAGAAGACTTCACCAGAAAAATGTGCGCTGGGTTTGCCATTCCCCTGGAATGCGGCAAAAGAGATGTATTCTCATTTGCCCAAACCGGAAAAATGGGAATCGAGGAGGCAGCCAGAGCCCTTAGGTATGATTTCATCCAGGAGGCAGCAGCCAGGCTGAAGGCGGATTATATCCTCACAGGACACCACCTCAATGATCTGGCCGAGGATATCCTTATGAGGCTCAGCCGGGGAGCAGTCTGGCCTGGTCTTTCCGGAATGAGCGCGTATGATCCTGAAAGAAAACTTGTCCGTCCCCTTCTTTTAACACCCAGAAAGACCATCCTGGAATTTCTGGACGCCATTGGACAGGAGTACATGCTTGATGAGTCCAATGAAGATAAATCTTTTCTGCGCAATAGAATCAGGCTGGACCTGGTGCCTGTTTTTGAAGAGATCAACCCTGGTTTTCTGAGTTCAGCAGCCAATCTATGGAAGCTGGGCAGAATTGATGAAGATCACTTTAAATCGATTTTAATGGCTGTCCCGATTACCGACAGGAAGCAGGGAAAACATGTTTCCTTTGAAGCTCTTAAATCTCTTTCAAAGGCAATCCGTCTCAGGCTGTATAAAAAGCTTCTGGACGATCTTGGACCGGGACAGGTTCTGTTTGATAACCTGCACGAGCTTGACCGGCTCTGGCAGGAGGGAAAAGGCGGGAAAACTGTTCAGTTTCCAGGTGATAAATTCGGGATGGTTGATCATAAGGGAATTTTGTTTGGAATTAAGGGATTATAGGGGCCGAGGGTAGTTCAACGTTCTATGTTCAATGTTCAATGTTCAAAGCTTGAAGAATTGAGAGATTATGGATTAGGGGATTAAGGGAAGAAAGACTGAAAGACTGAGAGTGCTGGGACTAAGAGGTCAAGAAAGATCAGGAAAGAAGAGGTTATGGGGTGGAAGGTTAAGAAACGACAACGATTACGACAACTACAACGATTATGATGAAGATAAAGGGGGAGGGTGGATATGGAAATGGATCTGCAGGTTGCCCAGGAAAAGGGAACCATCCTGGGGCGTGATTTTCTGACCTGGCTCTGGTTTAAAAGCGAAGAGCAGAACGGGATTTTTAAAACAAAAAATGGAGAAGACTTTGCCTTATACCTTGAGCAGAAGGTTGTTGTTCAGGGAGGGGAAGGGGAAAGACTGGAAAAAGCAATGTGCACCGGAGCAATGTCTGAACTGAGGGAAGCCAGGCTTGGACTGCTTACCGGAAAGAAGGTGGTTCAGGCTAAGATAAAGCTTGAGCAGGATTCCAATGAATGGATCATGGAAGTGGATGCCTCGAATTTTACTTTTTCCGGTTTAAAAACGCCAAAAGTGCGCACCAAGATGGAAGAGGGTGAAGATCCGGACAGTGTTTTCCTGGAGAAGATCTTTCTGGTTGAAAAGGCCCTGGGATTTATTGACGATTTGTTCAGAGACTTTGTGCAAAAGAGGTTTTCCATCCACTGGCAGGGGGAAATTGAGGCTTTCAGGAAATGGCTCTCCGCGGATAGTTGAAAAGGACAGATTTGCACAAATCAGTTTAACGGGTTATAAGTTTTTCCTAAATTGAGCGATTTTTCTATGTCATTGCGAGGGAACCGAAGCAATCTCGGTCAATTATATTGAGATTGCCACGCACCCTTCGGGTTCTCGCAATGACAGGCTTATCAAACAGTTACAGGAAAAATTGCTCAATTTAAACTTTTGATAGATTTTCCAGCTGTTAACCCGCAATCATAGAGCAATGAGCAATACTTTTGACTCCATAACAGTTTTTGGTGAGGTTCTGTTTGATGTCTTTCCTGACCGGAGCAGGGTCATTGGAGGTGCTCCTTTTAATGTGGCCTGCCATTTGAAAGGGTTTGGCCTTGATCCTCTTTTCATATCCAGGATCGGCAAAGATGATTCCGGACAAGAGGTGCTCAGGAAGATGGATTCAAGGGGGATGTCTGTTTCGGGTCTTCAGCAGGATAATCAGAGGATGACGGGACAGGTCAGGGTCAGGATAGATAACCATGAACCTTCGTACGATATTAAGAATGATGTGGCTTATGACCATATTGAACCCCCTGATTCAAAGCTCATAAATTCCAGACGCGGTAAACTGCTGTATCACGGGACACTGGCGGCAAGAAACAGCGTGTCCGCGTCCACTCTCTTCAGGCTCGCCCGCAATGACAATACAATTGTATTCTGTGATATAAACCTTCGCGATCCCTGGTGGAACAAGGGGTTGGTCAGGGACATTCTGGCCTGGTGCGACTATCTCAAGGTTAATGAGGATGAACTCAGACAGGTTTGTTCCCTGGAAGGAATTGATGTCTCTTCTGATCTCCAGGACATGGCTGGGAGTTTAAGGGAGAAAAGGAATTTCAAATGTCTCGTTGTAACCCTTGGATCCAAAGGGGCCATGCTTTTTCCTTCAGGCGAAAAACATATATTTGCTTCTTCTCCTGAAGTTAAGAATTTTCAGGACAGTGTGGGCGCTGGAGACGCTTTTTCCTCTGTTTTTCTTCTGGGAATCATAAAGGCCTGGACCAGGCAGCTGACCCTGGAAAGAGCTGTGTTTTTCGCGGCCAGGATTTGTGAGAACAAGGGGGCTGTTCCTGATGACCTCGATTTTTATCAGCAGGTAATAAAAAGATGGGAGAAGGAGAATGCCTGAAAAAAAGGCAAAAAAAGGACTTTATCTGGTTCACTTGAGCATCCATGGTCTGGTTCGCGGCTTTGACATGGAGCTTGGCCGCGACGCGGACACGGGAGGGCAGGTCAAATACGTGGTCGAGCTTGCCCGGGCTCTGGGCAAACGTCCCGAGGTAATCAGGGTTGATCTCATCACCAGGAGCGTGTTTGATTCCAAGTTGGATGCCAGCTATGGGAAAACCATTGAAAGAATTGGGGAAAAAGCCAATATCATCCGTGTCCCCTTTGGTCCCAAAAGATATCTGCGCAAAGAAGTTCTCTGGCATTATCTTGATGAATTCACCGACCGCGTTCTTCAATATTTCAGGCGGCTGCGCATGGTTCCGGACATTATCCACGCCCATTACGCCGATGCTGGTCTGGCCGGAGCCAAGCTTTGTCAGAATTTAGGGACTCCCCTCATTTTCACCGGTCATTCCCTGGGCAGGGTTAAAAAGGAAAAATTGCTCAACAGAGGCCGAACCATGGATTTTATTGAGTCCAGGTACAATATAGCCACCAGGATTGAGGCTGAGGAACTGGCCCTGGGCAATGCATCCATGGTTGTTACCAGCACTTCACAGGAGAAAGAGGATCAGTACAGGGAATACGATAATTATCACCCCAAAAGAATGCGCGTCATTCCGCCCGGGGTTGATCTGGACAGATTCTATCCATACAGGCGCGGGCAAAAGCCTCCGGGCATCGCCGGGGAACTGGACAGGTTTCTTAAGCAAAATTCCAGGCCAATGGTGCTGGCCCTGTCCAGGCCTGATGAACGCAAAAACATCAGCACCCTGATCAAAGCCTTTGGCGAGAATGAAAAGCTTAAAAACATGGCCAACCTGGTGGTTGTCGCCGGCAACAGGCAGGATATCAGGGCCATGGATTCCGGATCAAAAAAAGTCCTGACTCGCATTCTCCTGGATGTAGATAAATATGATCTTTACGGTTTGGCAGCCTATCCCAAGACTCATGAGGCTGACGATGTGCCTCAACTTTACCGGCTGGCTGCAAAGACCAGAGGAGTTTTTGTTAATCCCGCACTGACCGAACCTTTTGGCCTTACCCTGATTGAGGCGGCGGCAAGCGGCCTTCCCCTTGTAGCCACAGATGATGGCGGACCAAGGGACATCATATCCAACTGCAGCAACGGGGTCCTGGTTGATCCTCTGGATCCGGAAAAGATGGGACAAGCCATCCTTGACTATATTGAGGACAAGGATAAATGGAAAAAGGCTTCTGTTTCAGGAATCAAAGGGGTCAGGGCCAACTATTCCTGGGATACCCATACCACGCGCTATATCAGGGAAATATCAGCCATGATTTCCAGTAAGGCGCATCCAGGCCCCAGGCTGCCCATAATCAAGAGCAAACTGCCTGTTTCAGACAAGATTTTTGTTACTGACATTGACAACACCCTGCTTGGCGACAACAGATCATTGAAGAAATTATTGAAACATCTGGCCAGATTTGAGGACAGCCTGGTATTTGGCGTGGCCACGGGACGGACCATTGAAAGCACAATGAACATCCTGGCCGAAAAAAATATTCCTGTACCGGAAATTCTCATTACATCAGTTGGCAGTGAAATATACTACGGGCCCAATATTCTTCAGGATCACGGGTGGAGCAGGCATATCAATTATAAATGGCAGCCCGAAAGAATAAGAGAGATAATGAAGGATATTTCAGGGGTTGAACTTCAGGCTGATGAAAATCAACGTCAGTTCAAATTGAGTTATAACTTTATCCCGGCTCATTTTGACGGAATACGCAAAATAAGTAAGCTCATGCGGCGCAATGACCTTCATACCAAGATAATTCATTCCCATGGCAGATTCCTGGATTTTCTGCCTCTGCGCGCTTCCAAAGGTCTGGCCATCAGGTATATATGCATGAAATGGGGAGTTGATTTTAAAAAAGTCATGGTGGCTGGGGACTCGGGCAATGACCGGGAAATGCTTTCAGGGGAAACTTTGAGCGTGGTTGTGGGCAATTTCAGCCCGGAGCTGAAATCCCTTCCTCAAACACCAACAATCTATTTTGCAACGGATAAGTATTCCGCGGGAATTATCGAGGGAATGAAATACTACGGTTTTCTGGAGGAAAATGATGTTGATTAATGCTGAGCAGATCCAGGTGGACAATCCTGAGCTCAGAAAGGCTGTGTATCTCTTTTTGCGCAACATGATCCGAAAAGACAAAGTCTTTCTGTTGCGTTCGGAACTTCAGGACATGCTTGATGATTTTTTTCAGGAAGATGACAATGTTCAATTTGAGTCTGAAATTGTCTTTGATATATTCAAACATTCCCAGGTGGCCTGTATTTCCAATCCCTGGGTCTACCTTTCGGTCCGACCATTGATCGGTACATGGCAATACTTCAGGTTTCATGTTGACGACGTGCTTTTTGATGAGATTGACGTGCAGCACTACCTTCGTTTTGAGGAGATGCAGGTCAATCATGCCACTGCCACGGATGACTTTCTGCTTGAGATAGATCTGGAGCCTTTTAACCGTGAATTCCCAAAACTGAAGGATTCCTCATATATTGGCAAGGGCGTGGAGTTTCTTAACAGACATCTCTCGGGCCGTTTTTTTCAGCCCAACCAGAAAGGCCACGAGAGGCTGTATGATTTTTTAAGGATGCACCAGTGCCAGGGAAGTCAGCTCATGCTCAATGACCGGATTGATTCTCTTGGCGAGCTGCGCTCTTCTTTGCGCAAAGCGGTTAATTTTCTCAAGAAGAAAAGCAGGGATACCCTCTGGCCTGATGTTGCCAAAGAGATGAAGGGCTTTGGATTTGAACCGGGCTGGGGCAGAGAAAATTCTGATATCCTTGAAAATCTGAACCTGCTGCTGGAGATACTTGAGGCCCCCACTCCCAGGATCCTGGCGGATTTTTTAAGCAGAATCCCCATGCTGTTCAAGCTGGTCATTGTTTCACCCCATGGGTATTTCGGCCAGTCCAATGTGCTGGGCATGCCTGTTCAAGCTGGTCATTGTTTCACCCCATGGGTATTTCGGCCAGTCCAATGTGCTGGGCATGCCTGACACGGGCGGTCAAATTGTTTATATCCTGGATCAGGTCAGGGCCCTGGAAAAAGAGATGTCCATTCAGATCAGGAACCAGGGACTGGAAATTGAACCTGAGATTATCGTTTTGACCAGGCTTATTCCTGAATGTGGAGAAACCACATGCAATCAGAGACTGGAAGAGATTGTGGGCACCAGAAACGCCAGAATTCTGCGGGTGCCTTTTCGATATCCCAACGGAGAAATTGTTCAGAACTGGATTTCCAGGTTTCATGTCTGGCCTTTCCTGGAACGATACGCCCTGGACTCAACCAGCGAAGTTCAGGCTGAACTGGGAGGAAGACCGGATCTGATCATTGGAAATTATTCCGACGGCAACCTTGTGGCCACCCTTATGTCCAGAAAGCTCAGGATCACCCAGTGCAACATTGCCCACGCCCTGGAGAAATCAAAGTATCTTTTTTCTTCCCAGTATTGGAAACACAAGGAATCCCAGTACAGGTTCTCCAGTCAGTTTACCGCTGACCTTATTTCCATGAATACCGCGGATTTCATAATCACCAGCACTTATCAGGAAATTGCCGGCACAGAGGACAGTGTGGGCCAGTACGAAACTTATCAGTCTTTCACCATGCCCGATCTTTACCGGGTTCTCAAGGGCATTGACGTGTTCGATCCCAAGTTTAACGTGGTTTCTCCCGGAGCTGATGAGAATGTTTATTTCCCGTTTTATGATAAGGACAGAAGACTTCCTGAACTCCACGAGGAGCTTGAGGACTTCATTTATGGTCCTGAAGGCGGGCAGGCCAGGGGAGTGCTCAAGGATCGGGAAAAGCCCCTGATTTTTACCATGGCCAGACTGGACAAGATTAAAAATCTGCCCAGCCTGGTGCGCTGGTTTGGACAAAGTGAAAAATTGAGAAGTCTTGCCAACCTGGTTGTGGTGGCTGGTTATATAAACAAGGATGACTCCAGGGATGAAGAAGAACGGGCCTGTATTGATGAAATGCACGGCTTGTTTGAAGAATATGGACTCCACGAACAGGTCCGCTGGCTTGGACTCCGGCTTGATAAGAACATGACCGGAGAGCTTTACCGGTATGTGGCTGACAGCAGGGGGATTTTTGTTCAGCCGGCTCTGTTTGAAGCTTTCGGTTTGACCGTGGTGGAAGCCATGAGTTCGGGCCTGCCCACCTTCGCGACCATATTTGGCGGTCCTCTGGAGATTATTGAACACGAATCTTCAGGGTTCCATATTGATCCCACCCATGGTGAAAAGGCCGCGGAATCAATGGCTGATTTCTTTGCCAGGTGCAAAGATGACCCGTCTTACTGGGAAGAGATTTCCGCAAATGGCATAAAAAGGGTTGATGAAAAATATAACTGGCGGCTTTACGCCCAGAAACTTTTGTCCTTTTCCAGGATTTACGGGTTCTGGAAATTCGTTTCCAACCTGGAGCGCGATGAAACAAGACGCTACCTGGAGATGTTTTATTCCCTGAAGATGAGAAGCCTGTCTCAGTGAATCGGTGAGTCGGTGAAGCCGACATCGGACGTCGGACGTCGGAGGTCGGCAAGACAAAAAAGTAAGAGATATTAACCGCCCGCTTCGCTCGACATGAAGGCAGACAGAAAAGGCAGACCCAGAGCAGTTTACCGCGGGGGACTTCCCCGCGGTAAAGGCGTCCACGCCTGAAGGCGTAAAGAATTATGGCCGCAGGCCATGATAAGCTTTTCACCTGGCAAGTCGCCAGGTGAAAAATATCTTTTGTCTATCTTCATGTCTGATTTTTCGTCGAGCGAAGCGGGCGGTTAATAATTCTTTGAAAGAGTCCGCAAGGTTGTGGCAAGTATGACCTTCGACATAGGATTATGTCCAAAACTTCCAATATCGGTTAAACACAATGAAAAGCCAGTTCAGACAGAACAAGCTGACCGGAGAGTGGGTTATTTTCGCACCTTCCAGACGCAGGCGTCCCATGGATTTTGTCCGGGACGTCTGTCTTGTTGATCTGCCGGAGTATGATCCGGACTGTCCTTTTTGCCCGGGTAATGAGGATAAGCTCTCCGGAATAGTCTGTGAAATGCCTGATAAAACCGGCGAAACCTGGTCCTCAAGGGCTGTTTATAATAAGTTTCCAGCCCTGACCCAGGAAGGAGATGTTTCCCGGAATCAGGACGGAATATATCTTCAGGGCAACGGTTTTGGCTCCCACCTGGTTATTGTGGAGTCTCCAAAGCATAATATCCAGATGTGCGGTATGGCCAGGAAGGAACTTCTGGTGGTGATTGAAAGTTATCATAAATGCTACACCATGCTGGCTCATGATCCCAGGGTCATGCTTATCATGCTCTTTAAAAATCACGGCAGGACAGCCGGGGCATCTTTGTTTCACCCTCATTCCCAGGTGGTTGCTTCCAGTTTAGTGCCCAAATTTATCAGGGACAGGGAAAAAGAAGTGCAGAGATATTTTGATGAGATGGGACGCTGCGTTATGTGTGATGTCCTTGATTTTGAAACTCGGGATCAAAAGAGGATGCTCTTTGACAACCAGAGTTTTGTTGTTTTTATTCCCTACGCGGCTGAAGTGCCCTTTGAGCTCTGGGTGGTGCCCAAAAGGCACATGGCAGACTTTAAGGATATTAACCAGGCGGAAAAGATTGATATGGCTGAAAGCCTGGAATGGGTAATGAAGGTTTTCCAGGACAAACTGCATTGCCCGGACTATAATTTTGCCGTTAATTCCTGCACCAGGTACAAAAGTGAAGAGCCTCAGCTGCACTGGTTTTTAAGGATCTTACCCAGGTTGACCACCAGGGCTGGTTTTGAAATCGGCTCAGGAATGTGCATCAACCCGTCCCTGCCCGAGATTGACGCTGAATTTCTGAGGAGCTGATAGACGGACATCTGTGAACCGGTGAATCAGTGAATCAGTGAATCAGTGAGTCGGTGAATCGGTGAATCGGTGAATCGGTGAGTCGGTGAATCAGTGAATCTGTGAATCGGACGTCGGACGTCGGCAAGACAAAAAAGTAAGAGATGTTAACCGCCCGCTTCGCTCGACATGAAGGCAGACAGAAAAGGCAGACCCAGAGCAGTTTACCGCGGGGGACTTCCCCGCGGTAAAGGCGTCCACGCCTGAAGGCGTAAAGCATTATGGCCCCAGGCCATGATAAGCTTTTCACCTGGCAAGTCGCCAGGTGAAAAATATCTTTTGTCTATCTTCATGTCTGATTTTTCGTCGAGCGAAGCGGGCGGTTAATAATTCTTTGAGAGGGAGTGCAAGCTGGACGTCCGACATCAAGCCTTGGCGTGAATGGGATCAGGCAGCTCCCTTTTTAATAAAGTAGCTGGTTGAACCGTCTTCATTATCGAGCATTCCCAGGAATACATTACCGTTTTTAATGCCAATGCCGGGCAGATCCTGTTTTGATCCGGGATCAGTGCCCAGAATATGCAGTATCTGTCCCTGGCGCATATTTTTGAGGATCTTTTTTGTCTTTAACAGGGGTATTGGACAACTCATGCCTCTGGCGTCCAGGATTTTATCAGCCTTGATACTGGCTGGATTCATGACTTTACCCTGCATAACAAAATTTTCATAGGTCGCTTCAATTCAAATCAGACTTTCTTGGGTGAGGTTTAATAAAAACCCAGAGATTCAGTCAAAAATATAGCAAGCATTGTTCCACTTCAGCTTTATCATGTAACATGCTGTATTCATTAATTACTTATGATCGAACTGTAATCTTCTGGTGTAAAAGTGATTAAGCAGTTGTTAAAGATAATATTCTATTCCTGGCCAGTTCAGCTAATCATTTTTTGCCGGCTGACCAAGGAAAGCGATAAGTCTTCTCATTGCCAGAGCTGAGAGGGAAAAAAAGGCGGCAACTCCTGTTGCGGGAATTCGCTGCTGAAATGATTCAATCCATGGAAGCATGAATTCCCGGGCAAACATCCGGATATGCCCGGAAAGATCAGGATCAGAGTGAGCGTGGGGCTGATTGAGCAGAAAGAACAGATATTCAAGTTCAATGCATAAATGATCCCGGGGTTCGCCAATATCCGGACCAATATCCATCCCGGCATGCTCAAGAAATTGGGCCATGTCCACAGCGGGTTTGTTCATGAGCAGGTTCTGGTCGTCATGATAACAGGAATGATACAGGGGAGCGCTTACCCCTCCCATGGTATTGATGAATATTCTGACGAATTCGCTTTCCAGTTCCTGTTTAAGTTCCCTGGTAGCAGATCTTTTTTGCAGGTCATCTATGGTCTGGACTATCTCCGGGTTTTCCAGTCCAGGAATTTTTTCCAGGGATTTCCAGATTTCTTTTGAGGCGCTCACAAGGTCCAGCCAGTGCTTTTGTCCTCCCTGGCCCCAGAAAAGCAGGATCAGGTGTCTGACAGCCTGCTTTATCCTGTCCCGGTCTTCTTCCTCGAGGCTGAAAAAATTAACTGGTCCAGGGTTTTTCTGGCTCATCTCTGTTCAATCTCATCGGGAAAATGTTCTCTCCAGGCTGCAATTCCCGCATGGTAGCGGTAAACATTGTTGTATCCAAGGCGCACGGCCCATTTGGCGGCAATTCCGCTTAACACTCACCTGAAGTCCCGGCAGTAGGTTATCACAATCCTGTCTTTGTCAGGGCCAAGTACTTCCAGAAGCTGTTCTTTCTTTTCTTCTGACAGAGCCTGCAGTTCAGCCAGGTCAAAGGGAATGTTCCTGGCTTCGGGCAGGAGTCCGTCTGACAATTCATAAGCAAAGCGGTTATCCAGGATTACAAAATCCTTTTTCTGTTCATACAGTTCCTTGAGCTCGCTGGTTGTAATGACATTATAACCTTCGCGCTGGGCCATGCTGTTGGCATGGTCCCACCATCCGGCTGATCTTTCAGCCAGAGCGCAGGAAATAAAAACGGCTGACAGCAGGAATGCTGACATAACGTTTGCGGCCAGAAGTCTTGATATGATGATTGGCATGGTTTTCCTCCTGGGACAGTAATTCTTTTTGCCACGGCGTGATGAGATTTGAAGTTTCTGAAGGAACAAAACATCGAAAAGTATTGAACGCCATGTCAGGTTTGTTTTGGCGGCGTCCGGTCCGTATCAGCATGGACCAGACGCCGCCGCATAAGTGAGGCAGTGATGAAGTCAGTTATTCTATTTTAAAACTGCCGTCTGGTGTGTAGGACACGTTGGCGTCAACATAGTATACGTTTTTCAGGTCAGGCCGCTTGTCCAGAAACAGATAATAGGCTTCGCCGCTTCTCGCGCCGGTGGCGCAGATGAACACAATGGGCTTTTCATCTGTAAAGGAGTCAATATTAGCTTCCAGCATATTCACATCCATTCTTGTTGCGGAAGGAATGTGTCCAGCCCCGAATTCCTGCTGTGTGCGGACATCGATGAGCTGAATGCTGTTGGGGTTGGTGGCCATAAGTTCAACAAAGAAGTCGTTGTCAATGGAACCTTCAAAAGGACCCTTCTTGATTTCCGAAGGAGCGGCCGGAGCGGCCGGTTCCGCAGCGACCTCAGGGGCCGGTTTTTCGCCGGTGATGTCTTCAATGGTCCAGGAGATGTATCTGCTGTCCCACTCCACATTACCTTTAGCGTAAACAACTGCATTGTTGTATCCCAGTTCTTCCGCCTTCCAGGCGGAGTTGTGACTGAGAGGTCAGGCCAGGTTCTGGCAATGGAAAATTAGCAGTGCTGACTTGTTGTCCGGGAGCAGATGCTTGAGTTCGTCAAATTCGCTGTCCGGGATACTGATGGCCGTGGGGATGTGTCCGCGGTCATAGCGGGGACGCTTGGGCCTTGAATCAATAAGCACCACATCGGTTCTGGGTTCATCAAGGAGCAGGTTGTCACAGACAAAGGGCTTCACAAAATCAATCCCGACAATGGTATGATAAGGGTTAGCCACCTGGGCCGGATCAAACTCCTCTTTTACCGTGGGAATTTTGCCCGGTTCCGGCACTACGCCGGGCCTGACCGGTTCCTTGGCCACGCACCCCGCCATAAAAAGCAGGGCCAGGGCCAGAATAAACAGTTGGGTGAAACGGTTTTTAAATTTCATGTTTCCTCCTGGTTGAGTTTTAAGGTTAATGTTTAGTTGTTGCATGGTTTCAGTTAAAAATTATAGGTTAATTTCAATTACTGCTTCATTCCCGCGGACTTGCGCTGGAATGAAGCAGTCACAACTCTTATGACTTGTCTTTAACTTCCTTGTACCAAAGTTCGTGGTGATGTTTGGCGTAATCTTCAGGTACCATTCCTGAAAACATGGACTTGAAAGCCGGCCTTTCATCCCTGGAGATGGCGGCCATGTAGATATGAACCAACATTCCGGCAAATCCTATACCGGCCATGAGATAGTGAATGGTCCTGGACCAGGCCGCAGGTGTCGGGTTGTTCAGAATAATGGTTGACAGGTACATGATTATTCCGGTGACCACCAGAATCAGTCCGGCAAAAACAGTCAGCTGGGCAAAAACCTTCTGCCCGGCATTGTAAAACCCCTGAGGTGGTATGTCGGTGGTCATGCCCATTTTCTTCAGGGCCTTATTGCCCAGGGTTAGCTGAACGTTTCGCTTGATCATCCAGACTGTATCCCTGGCAGGAGAAAGGGTGAATACCTCTTTTAAAAAACCAAGGGAATCTCTGAACCTGACCAGGATATAGATTAGAATTACCGCGGCCCAGGTCAGACCAACGTAAATGTGAAAGGTCAGCAGGGTCTCACCGCTGCCAAAGATAGTGCGCATGAGATTAGGCCACCACCCGCCCACCGGGTTTATGCGCTCATTGCTTATCAGTCCCAGTCCGGTAAGGGTCAGAAATATCCAGCAGAAAGCGTTGAACCAGTGAATAAAGATAGAACCCTTGTCATGTCTGTGGATCATTTTATCACTCATGTTAAACCTCCTCCTTGTCATTCCCGGAGGTTTCATCACCGGTAAAGAGTTGTTTCAGGAACATGGCTGCCACGCCCAGACCGGAAATGCCCACGGCAATCTTGACCAGGGGATTCACAAATCCGGTCATGGCCTGATGAGCCGCTGGATATTCCACTGAACCGGGCCAGTCAGCGGGCATTGTTTCAGCCAGATAAAACATATTGGGTTTTGTATCCACAGGCTTGCTGACCACGCGAACAGTTTCCCTGTCCCGCAAAAGCCTGGACACGTCGCTGTCCGGATCATTCATGTCCCCGAAAGTCCTGGCTTTGGTGGGGCAGGTATCCACGCACGCCGGCAAAAGTCCCCTGCTTAAGCGGTCACTGCAGAAATCGCATTTGTCAGGGACCCTTTTAACGGGATGCCTGTATCTCGCCCCGTAAGGACAGGCTGTTATGCAATTGCCGCATCCTATGCACAGGTCTTCATTAACATGGACAATTCCGGTTTCCTCGTCCTTGAAGGTGGCGCCGCTGGGACAGGCATACACGCAGGATGGTTCATCGCATTGCATGCATCCCCCGGGCTGAAAATGAACAAAGGTGTGTTTGCCCATGCTGAAATCAGGCTCAGTATGCTTGATCCAGTTTCGCCAGCGCCCCCGGGGAACATTATGCTGCACCTTGCACGATACCATGCATGCCTTGCAGTCAATGCACACCGAAGAGTCAATGACCATGCAGTATTTTTTCTTCATCAGGCCACCTTCCTTACTGTTACAAGGGTTTCATGCATGGCCATGTTTCCGGATATCTCATCATAATAATCTTCCAGAACTTCGGAGATGCTTGCCCCTTTGTTGTGGACCAGGCTCATGCCGGGTGAAAGGGCGCCGAAGCCCGTTGCCATGTAAACAGTCTGCTTTTCAATGCCCTGGGTCAGTTCCAGACGCAGCCTTCCCTGACCGGCCCGGCTCTTGACCTCAACCAGGTCCCCGTCTTTGAGTCCCATTCTGGCAGCAGGTTCAGGGTGCATGTTCAGGGTGTTTTCCTCCATGAATTCGGTCAACAGTTCATTATTGGTGTTGCTGTGGGTGAAAAAGGCTGTTCTTCCCACTACCAGCCTGAATTCATTTTCAGAAGGCTGTTTAGGTCTTTTATAAACAGGCATGGGGTCAACCCCGGCCCTGGCGTATCGCTGATTGTAGATCTCCTTGACCCCGGTCAGGGTTTTTAAAGGAGAGCCAGCGTATATGTCGTAGGTTCTGCTGGGGTTGTAGTAGACTCCCATCATCTTCATGGCTTCCAGAGCGCCGTCCAGGCCGTCAACCTGCTGTTTTCTGTATTCGTCCAAGGTGAAATCAAAGGAGTCTCCAAGTCCCATTCGTTTAGCCAGCTGCTGGCAGATCCAGAAGGGGGACCTGGATTCAAACATCTCCGGCACCACCGGGTCGCGCATTACCGCGCAGGCGCAGGCTGAAGAGCCCTGCAGGGCCGAGACCGGATCTTTTCGCTCCAGAAAGCTGGCTCCGGGCAGGACAACGTCAGAGTACCAGGCGGTATCAGTCATGGCGATATCGATATTTACAATGAACTCCAGATGATCAATCATTTCCAGTGTTTTATTTCTGTTGGCCGCGGTCTGCATGAAATTGGTCTTGAAATTGAACCAGCCCTTGATGGGGTAAGGTTCACCGGATATGATGGCGTCGCGCATGAGCTGAAAAGATCCTTCGTGGTCTATGAGGCCGGGGACCATACCAGCCTCGACCCGGTCAAAGGGGTTATCGTCATACCAGGGAACATCGTAGTAGGGGGTTTTCACACCAACTTCACGGATGGCCAGAAGACCTCCCGGCTTGTCAAAATTGTTGAGCAGCGCGTTGGTTATGGCCATGGCCCTTCTGATCTGAGTGGAGTCCTCATAGTCGGAAGTGCGCCTGCCCGGATAAACCATGGCGGCTGGAGCCGCGGCTGTAATCTCCCTGGCTATTCTGATGATATCCTCGGCCGGGATTCCGCATTCTTTTTCCGCCCATTCAGGAGTGTATTTCTGGATATGCAGGAAAAATTCATCAAATCCGTAGGTCCGTATAGGGCAGCAGCCTTCAGCTTCAAAGAGTTCTTCCTTAACAATGACGTGACAAAGGGCCAGGAAAAAGGCCATGTCCGTTCCGGGCTTGATCTGATACCATTCATCAGCCAGGGCCGCTGTTTTAGTAAACCTGGGGTCCAGAACAATTATTTTACATCCGTTTTTACGGGCTTCAAAAAAGTCCATTGTATCCGGAGTAATAATTGCTTCAAAAGGGTTGGCCCCGGCTATTATTATGTACTTGCTGTAATATACATCAGGGTAGGGAACCTCGCCAAGGGTGTCCAGATAGGCCCTGTTTTTGCTGAGCAGGCACAGGGTTTCATGGGAGGTGATGTTGAATGAACCAAATACTTCGGCGAACCTGTTGACAAACTGGGACTGCATGTCTGATCCGGGAATGAACATCACTCCGCACCTGGTGTATTTTTCACCAATTTCCAGAAGTTTTTCCGCTGTATAATCCAGGGCTTCATCCCAGCTTATGCGCTCCCATTTTCCCTCTCCGCGCTTTCCTGTTCTGCGCAGGGGGTACTTGAGCCTGTCAGGATCATAAATGTGTTTTGTGGCAGCGTTGCCGCGGGCGCAGAGCATTCCCCTTGACTTAAGAAATCCCGGGTTTGGGTCAATCTTGGTAATGACTCCGTTCTGTACTCTGGCGATCATCCCGCAACGGTTGAAGCACATATCGCACACAGTAAAGTGAGACGAAATCGGTGCCTGGGGGCGCCCTCCAGAAGCATGAGCCCTGGGTACCAGGGATTTGACCAATGGGCTTCCCGCACCTGTGCTTATGGCTGCTGCTGCCAGGCTGGTTTTCAGGAATTTCCTCCTGCTAAGGGGAGGCATTTTATCTTTCATAACTTCTCCTTTAATTATTCCGGCCAGGGTTGCTGCAAAGCAAACCTCGGGTCCGCTTCGCAGCAGAATTCACTCCTGGTTGAAACCTGCTGAGTCAACTCTTCCCCAAGCAGGCTCTTTATCAGATTCTTAGCCGCATTTCTGAGGTGTGGGAGAATCTGCAGCTCCTTCCCTCGGGTCCGCTTCGCAGCAGAATTCACTCCTGGTTGAAACCTGCTGAGTCAATTTTTCCCCAAGCAGGCTCTTTATCAGATTCTTAGCCGCATTTCTGAGGTGTGGGAGAATCTGCAGCACCTTCATAAAGATAGGTGAAAATGTCATTCAGGTCTTCCGCTGATACGCCTTGCCAGTGTTCATAACAGGGCAGCTCAGTCCTGCCTTCAAACACCTGAGCCCATTCAGCCTGGCGCTTGGCGTCTGGCCCAAGGTAATGGGCAGGTACAGGTCCTATGGGGTTTTCCATGTGGCATGGCCTGCATTCCTGCCTGTAAAGAAACCTTCCTTTTCTTGAGTTCCCATCAAACATTGCCAGGGCAAGCCCGATCTGTGAGGCGAAAATAACCGCGGCCATTGACATGATAATCATTTTTTTCATCACATTCCTCCTGTTTAGAATATTAATTTTTGAAAATTTAAAAGTATTTTTTTATTATATACGTCTAATTTTTTTAGCAAGAATTATTTCAAATTATTTGGCAGCTATGATAAATTTTTCCAAACTGACCGATTTTTCCTGGAAATTTTTGATAAGCCTGTCATTGCGAGCGAGTCTTCGAGCGCGGCAATCTCATAATAATTGACTGAGATTGCTTCGGTTCCCTCGCAATGACATAGAAAAATCGCTCAATTTGTATTTTAATCACGTTGATCAGTTTGAGCACAAAACATGCCATTAAAACCAAACTCACATCATATTGATTTTAAAAATGTTTTTTTTCATTTTGCCTTTTGTGTCAAAATTAGTTAATGAATATTTAAACATGTGATTAATCACCTGAACTGGTTTTTAGAAAAAATATGGAGCTTAAATGAAACCCAAGAGTTTTAACCTGTACTGCAAAGATATTGTGGAAATCATGCATGAAGGGCTTTTTGTGGTTGCCGAGGATGGAACCATTCAAATGGTTAACAAGGCTTTGGAAGAAATAACAGGGTACAGCAGGCAGGAGCTTATGGACAAACCATGCACCATTCTAAGGTGCGACGCCTGCAAGTTGATGAGGCAAACCACTTCTGAGTCCTGGTGCAGGCTTTTTGAGAAAAAAAAGCATATGAAGCGCAAATGCCATATTGTGCGCAAGGACGGTTCTTATGTCACGGTCCTTAAAACCGCGGTCATTCTCAATGATGAGGATGGCAATCCCCTGGGAGCGGTGGAGATCATGACCGACATATCAGAGTTGGATATCCTGGATACTAAGGTTCAGCAGCTTTCAAGAATGCTTGATCAGGATACTGTTTTTCATGGCATGGTAGGTTATTCGGACAAAATGAAGAAAGTTTTTCATCTTATTGAAAAAGCAGCCCAGAGTGACTTTCCGGTTTTTATCACCGGCGAGTCTGGAACAGGCAAGGAACTGGTGGCCAGGGCCATTCATGAACTGGGGCCGCGTCGCGAGCAGTCTTATGTTCAGGTCAATTGCGCGGCACTCAGTGAATCATTGCTTGAGAGTGAGTTGTTCGGCCATATAAAGGGGGCTTTTACCGGAGCTGTTCAGCACCGCAAGGGAAGATTCGAAATCGCTCACAAGGGTGATATCTTTCTTGATGAGATAGGAGATTTGCCCATGCCTGTTCAGGTAAAGCTGCTCAGGGTTCTGGAAAACAAGACCTTTGAAAGGGTTGGGGAGAGCCGGTCCTTATCAGTGGATGTGCGCATTATTACCGCGACAAATAAGAATCTGCCAGCGCTCATTGATCAGGAAAAGTTCAGGGAAGATCTTTTTTACCGGATAAACGTGATTCCGGTTCATCTTCCGGCCCTGCGGGAACGCAAGGAGGATATCCCTCATCTGGTTGACTTTTTCATTAAAAGACTGTCTTCGGGCAACAAAGGAAACATAAAGGGTCTGAGCCCCCAGGCCATGAAGGTGTTTATGGATTATTCATGGCCCGGGAATATCAGGGAACTTAAAAGCGCCCTTGAATACAGTTTTGTAGTTGCTGACTCGGAACTTATCAGGCCGGACCACCTTCCAAAGAATCTTTCTGACAGTGCTTCAGCTTTTCCGGCCAGTACAAGCCAGATCAAACCCGTTGAAAATGATCAGAAAAACGCTCTTATAGAAGCCCTGCGCCAGAGCAGGGGAAATAAGTCTGAGGCTGCCAGAATACTGGGCATTAACCGGGTTACTGTTCTCAACAGAATGCGCAAATACGGCATTGACCTGTCAAGGGATATTGTTTTTTAACTTTATCAGACCGTTGAAATTCTCCCAATTGCTGCGTCGCTTCAAAAACTTCAAACTCTCACGTATGACTGAATACGCATCGACCTTGAACTTTTTTTGCTTCTTGCACTTGGGATTTTTGAACGGCCTGTCTAATAAGGACTTTTTCAAAACACTGTTAAGATTTTTCAACAATGCTTTATATTATATTGACTATATTGTTTTTATACGCTGGTGTGCTCGTCCGGCACCGGTTCAAGCCCATGCCTCCAGGCACTGATTATGAAAGTCCTGTTTATTATATAGATCCTGAGGATGTTTTTTTTATTCATGATCTGCGGTTCGAAGATGAACAGGGAAACATTGTCTTCGAGGAAATGATTTTTTCAGAAATATTCGCGGCCATAGAGTCGGGCCGCAAGAGTGTTCTGGCGGATATGTTTCTGTATAACTCGGATCATGCAGAGGATAAGCAGGATCCCGAGCACAGGTCCATTACAGGGGATTTTACTGATCTTTTGTGCGCCAAAGGTGAACAGGGTCTTGATGTCCTGCTTATCACCGATGAATTGAATAATTTCTATAATTCCTATGATTCGCTGATTCTCAAAAGACTCCAGGAACACAACGTCAAAACCGTTATCACCAACCTGGACAGACTGCGCGACGCCAATCCTTTGTATTCCGGCTGGTATCGCCTTTTCTTTGCCTGGATTCCCGCCCGGATCATGGCCATAATCAAACATCCCTTTGGTCATCCACAGAAAAAAATAACCCTGCCTGGTTTGTTAAGGTCTCTGAATTTCAAGGCCAACCATCGCAAGGTTGTGGTTGTTGACTCAAGCCTGGCCATTGTCACATCAGCCAATCCCCATGATCCAAGCAGCCTTCATTGCAATATAGCTTTTGGGGTAAAAGGGGCCTTTGCCAGGGAAGTCGAGTACGCTGAACAGGCTGTGGCCGCGTTTTCAGGATTTAAGCCCCCGGGTTTTGAACATGGCCCTCCTGATCCTCCAGCAGCTTTCCGGAATAAGCCCTTTTCTGCCCAGAACGACAAATACCAGGTTCAGCTGCTTACTGAAAAGAAGATCAAGGATCATCTGCTTAAGGAAATCAGGGGCACAGGCAGAGGTGAGTTGATCATGCTGGCCTCCCTTTACCTGACCCACAGGCAGATAATCAAAGAAATCAATGAAGCAGCAGCCCTCGGGGTGGAAATCAGGATTATCCTTGACTCCAGTGAACACTCCTTTGGTCTGAAAAAATATGGCATCCCCAATAAGCATGCCAGCCTGGATCTTGGAGCTGATCCTCATTTTGGCCTCAATCTGAATCTTAAATGGTACAAGACCCATGGAGAGCAGTTTCACGCCAAGCTGGCCGCCTTTAAAAGAAAGGATTCATTTGTGGTTATAGGCGGTTCAGCAAACTTTACCAGCAAAAATCTGGACAACTACAATCTTGAACTGAACCTGCGCGTTGTCACAGATGCTGATTCCCGGCTGTGCCGGGAGGTATGCGCTTATTATGAAAGAATGTGGTATAATCAAAATGGCAGTTATACACTGGATTATGAGCTGCTCAAAGATGAAAACAGGCTCAAATATTTACTTTATCGCATCCAGGAAGGTACCGGGATGTGCACGTACTGATAAGGTTGTTTTTTAAGATGATGGTATTGGTCCTGTGATTAGAAAGAGATAGCCTGCCGTGCCTTTCCTGGCCTTCAGGAGTTCTTATAATATGCTTGTAAAACTTCCGTCAGGCCAGGATGATTTTACGGTTTCTTAACGAGCCGATTAGCCGGATTATGATTCTTCTTTCTCATTATCCTCATCTGCTTCATCTGCATCTAATTGTTCTCCCTCATCTTCAGCAACCTCAACTTCAGCCTCAGATGCTTCCTGGGCTGCTTTCAGGGCATCCATGGCTTTAGTATCGCTCGCAGGTGTGGTTTCGACAACGCCAATAGCCTTATCTAATCCAGTGGTATCGGGATCTGTAGCTGCTTCTGAAGTTGTTTTACCAGGAGTGCCTTCCAGACCTGCTCCCCGTCCATATCCGTGGCCAGGAGTGCCATCAACATCACCTGCAGCTCCAATTCCAGAAGCTGCGCTAGCCCCAGCTGCAGCTGCACCACCTCCACCAGCAGGACCGCCTCCTGCACTTCCGGCACCGCCAGCGGCACCAGCTCCACCGCCGGCACCGCTAGCACCGCCGCCAGCGCCGCTGCCAGCACCACCTCCACCACCGCCACCTCGTGCTTCAACGGTATTCTGGTCAAACTGAAAAGCGCTGTCCCACTTAAAACCCATGGGCCCAAGGGATAGCATTAAAGCTAAAAACACAGCTAAAACAAGTTTGTTCAGGCAATTATTAATCATGATTAATCTCCTAAGCTAAAAAGTTTTTTGTTATGCAAGCTAACATTGCATATCGTCATCTTGCAAGTTAGAGTCCAAGATTAGCTGAATTAGTCAAGGATGACAATTTTTAGTTACCTTCTAATTAATAAACATCATAACATCAGATTATTATAGAATTTATTTGTAATGAAAATGGTGTATAAGCAGAATAATCCGCACATGATTTTTAAATTTATTTTGTAATTTAAATTACGTTATTGTAATTTAAATTCAGTTTTTTGGTATTGAAACAAATCTGATAGTTGGCGGTAGTATTAAGGTTTACGATGACTGTGGTTATTGGGCTAACCTTATAAACTTATTATGTCATTCATTTTCTGGCTTGCTGCTGGAAAGTTTTTCTTGATGTTGCATTTGGGCAGGCTAAGAAAAGCTATTACCCCATTCTAGTAAGATAATTCTGGTGTCTCTTAATAAGCAAAGGATTGTAAGGCGGATTGATGGTCACATCTTAACGTTGCTGTTTTTTATGGTTACAATATGCTTATTTTGTGGATTTAATTGGCGGAGAGGGTGGGATTCGAACCCACGTGCCCCGGTTAAGGGACAAGGCGATTTCGAGTCGCCCCCGTTACGGCCGCTTCGGTACCTCTCCGTTAATCGGACGTCGGAGATCGGAGATCAAACGTCGGATGTCAGATGTCAGAGATCACTAAATCAGTGAGTCGGTTAATCAGTAAGTCGGTGAATCAAATGTCAGAGATCGGAAGTCAGATGTCAGATGTCGGATATCGGACGTCAGAAGTCAGAGATCAGTAAATCGGTGAATCATTGAGTCGGTGAATCAAATGTCAGAGATCGGAAGTCAGATGTCGGATGACGGATAAACACCTTATTGGCATTACATACACTTATCTTTTGTTGCGGAAGAAGTCCTTTATGAGCTCGGCGCATTCATTTTCCATAACTCCATCCATATACCACATTCTGTGATTTAGCCATTGCAGTTCTGATATGTCAAGGCAGGATACAATAGCTCCGGCTCTTGGATCCCGGGTTCCGAAAACCAGTCCGGATATCCTGGCCTGGATCATGGCCCCAAGGCACATGAGGCAAGGTTCAAGGGTGACAACCATAACCATTCCCGGGAGTCGGTAATTTCCTTTTCCCGCCGCTGTCTGGCGAAGGGCCAGGATTTCAGCGTGGGCAGTGGGATCATTCAAGCCTATACATTGATTGTGGGCTCTGGCCAGAATGGTTCTTGAGTCAGCATCAATGACAACCGCGCCTATGGGAGTTTCATCAGAAGCAGCAGCCTTCCTGGCCTGAATAAGGGCTTCTTGCATCAGCTCAGGCCAGTCAGGCCTGTGATGATCATGATTCACTGAGATACTTGACTCCACCTGCTATAAGTTCAGTTCCCGGAGTTGATCTGGAACTCCGGGTCCAGGATGGATGGTTGGTGGGGTGGTTAAAAGCCTCTGGATGGGGCATGAGTCCCAGTATCCGGCCTGTGGGATCGGTCAGCCCGGCAATGCCCAGTGGGGAGCCATTGGGATTTAAGGGGTATTCCTGGGTTGGTTTTTTGGTGCGGGGGTCAATATATTGCAGAGCGATGAGATTTTCGTTTTCCAGCCTGTCCATTACTTCATCGCTCATGGTTACCAGCTTGCCTTCTCCATGGCGAACCGGCAGATAAATATAGTCAATGCCCCGGGTGAAAACACATGTGGAATCAGGGTTGGCCCTGAGGTGAACCCAGCGGTCCTCAAATCTGGCTGAATCGTTGTGGGTAAGGCTTACCTGACGTTCAAACGGCTTGTTTCCCGCTCCGGGCAGAAGACCAAGCTTGACCAGAAGCTGGAATCCATTGCAGATGCCAAGAATGATCTTGCCCGAATTATAAAAATCTTCCAGTTGTTCAATGAGTCTGGTTCCACCTTTGGTAATAGAGTATTTCCAGCGCAGGGCGGCTGCCTGGGCCGCGCCAAGGTCGTCTCCATCCAGAAAACCACCCGGGAAAATCAGGAAATTGTAGTCACCAAGCCTATTTTTGCCTGCCACCAGGTCAGAGAAAAAACAGATGTCCACATTGTCGGCACCAGCCAGCCTGGCAGCGTGTGCTGTCTCCCGTTCGCAATTTGTCCCGTATCCGGTAACTACAAGAGTGTTTACTTTGGTCATGTCTTACCTGAGC